>OLFZ01000217.1_pt1 | contig 66748 bp, 69 predicted proteins | sample 1604861 | NCBI WGS metagenome assembly OLFZ01 (sample SAMEA3888895, study PRJEB22519) | human gut metagenome | biome: human gut; feature: human-associated habitat; material: faeces | place: Denmark | collected 2011 | reverse complement strand
AATAAAGATGAAACGGAATTTTACTTGAAATGATTTAACTGTCATATAGAAGTTAGATAAGATCTTGCGTCTATCTTCAAATTCATTGCTATCATTTAAGACAGCTGTTAATGGTGCATCATATTCATCTACTAGCAATACCACTTCACTTTCTGTATCTAGTGTCTTTTTTAGCAAGTTAGCCGGACTATCTATATTTTCTTTTGTAGGCTCAATACCTGCTTCTTCAAGTGAAAGCTTAAAGGCATCCATAAATTCTTTATTAAAAGAACTGTTTGAAGGAACCTCTCTGAATGTAGAAAAATCTAAATGGATAACCTTATATGTTTTGTCTTTCCATAAAGGTTCAATCTCTAAACCTTTAAACCTCTCTGTTCCATGAGCAAAGAGTTCATGGAAGGTATTGATAAGAGTTGACTTACCAAAGCGTCTTGGACGTGAAATGAAATATGGGCCTTTTTCATCTTTTGCAATTTGGCAAATTAAAGCTGTCTTATCTACATATACTCTATTATTGTCAATAAGATCTCTAAAATTGCATGAATTTGGCAGTAGCTTTGTAAATTTCATGTCATCGTCCTAAAAACTTTCTGATCTTTGATCTAAAGTATAGCATCTATTGAAACATTAACCTTATGTTAAATAGGGAAATAGTATGTTATCAAATTCGTTAGTAAAAATTCCCAGCAGGGATTTAACCGTCGAGAATTTTCATACTTTGGCGTTAAAAGCACAAAGTATGAAATTCTGAGCTTGACTTATCAATCAGAACTACTCGCTACATCATGCGTTCATTGTTTACATAAACTTCTGAATCTACAATCTTAATCTCTGAGCTGTACACCTTATCCTTTTTTACAAAGAACATGGTCTGACCAGGATCTTCTTTTGTTGTAACGTTGATATTTCCGTTAACCACAGGAACTGATTCATCTTCTGAGGCTTTAAAATCAAGTTTGCCATAAGCTTTAATAGGAAGTTTCTTTTTATCATACAAACCGATTAAGGAGCCAATCTTATCATCAATTACGCCTTCAAATTTATCAATGTCGATGCCTTTTATATTTGGAATTGAGTTTGGAAGTCCGGTTACAGCTCCTGTATACAGGCTACTTAGAGCATCAGCTGTAATACCTCTTACAGTAATAACTGCATCATAATCCTTTATATAATCAAGATTATCGCCTTTGGCTTTGAACTTAAGATCAAAGGTACCATCATCTTTTTGGTTTTTAGCTACTAATGATGCTTTTAAGCTATCAGATTTAAAACCAATAGTCTTCACACCTTTAGTTGATAGCTCCATTTCATCAAATTTCTTTAGAGCGCCGATACCTGTAAACTTGGTCTTGTACTTTATAGAATCGACTTTACCAATAAAGGCTAAATTGATACTGTAAAATTCAGATGACAAATAAACGTTCTCATCTTTATCAAACTCTGCTTTAACCGATGCGGAAATAGGATTTATTGATCTGTCAAGATATCTTCCATCAAGCTTTAGCTTTAAAGTTGCACTCTGACTTAAAGCACTTATTTTTAACTTTGCAGAGCTCTTTAAAGTATTTCCATCAAGAGATAAAAGCTTTTGTCTTGATAAATAGTTGTTGATATCTTTTGTATCAAAAGAGATCTCTGCATTTAAAAATCCATGCTCAATTTTTACAGGAATTGAAAAGTTAACATATGGGGGATATGAAAGTGTAAGTGTGCCCTTTTGTGAGAAAAAGCCTTTATCTTCAACATTAAAATGAGCAACAGAGGCAATCTCCTGAGGGGTATTCTCGCCTTGGCTTGAGATGTCATTAATCTTTTCAATCTCATTATCTACAGCTGATTTTGTAAAATAAACACCGCTAGCATATACAACTGCTGCTACAGCTACAGCACATGAACTTACAATAGCAATTGTTTTCTTTTTCATGACAAAATTCCTTCAAAAGTATTTTGTATCAAGTTAACACAAATGTAACTTAAAAAAGTAAAGTAAGATCAAAAAGTTCATTTCATTCACTCTTAAACTTGTAAAATTTATTTTGCATTTACCATAGTTTTGAGATTAGCTCTTAAATTTTGATTTCAATGAGCACCAACAAAAACGCCAGGAACAAGTCCTGGCACCAAAATCTTCAATCAAAAAGGATCTAAAACTTAGTTTTGACCTTTAATAGACTTTCTTCCTAAGAAAACGCAATCGTCACCTAATTCTTCTTCGATTCTGATTAACTGATTGTATTTGGCAATACGATCAGAACGACTCATAGAACCAGTCTTAATTTGACCGCATGAGGTACCAACTGCAAGATCAGCAATTGTAGTATCTTCAGTTTCACCTGATCTGTGTGATACCACAGCTGTGTAGCCAGCATCATGGGCCATCTTAATAGCATTTAATGTTTCAGTTAAAGAACCAATCTGGTTGAATTTAATTAAGATTGAGTTTGCAATACCCTTTTTAATACCTTCAGCTAAGATCTTGGTGTTAGTTACAAACAAATCATCACCAACTAACTGAACATGTGAACCTAACTTTTCAGTCTGGTATTTAAAGCCATCCCAATCAGACTCATTCTGACCATCTTCAATTGATACAATTGGGTACTCATTTACTAGATTAGCAAGATAATCAGTAAACTCATGAGAGGTAAATGACTTGCCCTCACCTTTTAACTCATATAGACCTTTTTCGCTGTTATAGAACTCTGATGAAGCGCAGTCCATAGCTAGAGTTACATCTTTACCAAACTCATATCCTGCTTTTTCAACAGCCTCTTTGATGCAGGCAAAAGCTTCAGCATTTGACTTTAAGTTAGGAGCAAAACCGCCCTCATCGCCAACACCTGTTGATAAACCTTTCTTCTTTAATACTGATGCCAGAGCATGGAATACCTCAGCACCAATGCGTAAAGCTTCACGGATATTCTTGCCACCTACAGGCTGGATCATAAACTCCTGAATATCCACATTATTATCTGCATGCTTGCCTCCATTTAGAATGTTCATCATTGGCAGTGGCATTACATACTTACCCTTATGGCCGTATAGTTCACCGATATATTTATATAGAGGAACCTTGCGTGAAGCTGCCTCTGCCTTAGCTACTGCTAAAGATACTGCTAAGATAGCATTTGCACCTAACTTATCTTTATTCTCAGTACCATCTAGCTCTATCATGATCTTATCAATACCGGACTGATCGCAAGAGCATTTGCCTACAATAGCCTTTGCTATTGGACCATTTACATTAGCAACAGCTTTTAATACACCTTTACCACCAAAGCGTGATTTATCGCCGTCTCTTAACTCTAAAGCTTCTCTAGAACCTGTTGATGCACCAGATGGAGCTGCAGCGCGGCCAAAAGAACCATCCTCTAAATATACCTCTGCTTCTACAGTTGGATTACCACGTGAATCGATAATTTCACGACCGATAACTTTAACGATTTTTGACATGATTTCCTCTTAGCTAAAAAATATTAATTACGAACACAAAATTATTGTACAGATATAGTTAGTTGCATGCAACTATAATTAGCTTTAGCTAATAATTTTTATTAAACGATACAAAATTTCAGCTAAGACAAATACTCAACTGATTTACTGTCTTTTCTTGTGATGGTTCTTTAGATGAGGATTCAATTGTTATAGTATTTTTTTAAGAGCGTAAAATAGAGCGGATAATATTTTTGCAACAAGAAGTAAGGTCATCTTATAACTGCTTTTTTGGCAATATTTTGCAAGATAAACCTTACTTACTACACTTAACTTTTGAACTAAATGGTTAGTTAGTCGTTTGGTTAGTTTGTTAGTTAGATAATTAGTTAAAATGGTACTCTTTTGCTTGAGATGTTTCCCAGACCTTCTTTAAATCGTCAGGGATTGACAGGTTAAAACCTAACTCTCTGTATGGACCTATATTATGAAAATCTGAACCTAATGATGCTAAGAAATCATACTTCTTGCAAAGTTCACACAAATACACATGATCTGCAGGCTTCTGCTGAGATGAAGCGACCTCAATTCCTAAACCACCGCAATCTTTAAAATATTCCATTAACGATCTTAATTTGGTGTTGGTAAGTGAATAGCGTTTTGGATGGGCTAGCACAGGAATACCACCTGACTTTAAGATAGCATCAACAGCTACACTAATATCAGGCCAATTAGTCTTTACATAACAGCATTTACCTTTTTTAAGATAATATTCAAAGGCATCTTCATTGGTCTGAGCTCTGCCCATCTCAACGATGTAGCGAGCATAGTTGCCACGTGTAATTGAGGCACCTTCCCCCGCTCTTTTTACGCATTCGTTATATGAATCAGTAAATCCCTGCTTATCTAATTTGTCACCAATTTCCTGAGCTCTTTGAATACGTAAGACTCTTTGACCTTTTAGATATTCTTGAAGTGCTGGTGCATCTTTATCGATAAATAAGGCTGCCACATGGATCTGCTCATTATTCCATGTTGTTGACAGCTCAGCTCCAGGAATTAACTCAAGCTTACCTTCTGCTTCCTTTTTAGCCCTATCTATTCCTAAAACACAGTCATGATCAGTTAAGGCTAAATGAGTAAGACCTCTTGAGATTGCTCTTTGTACTAAAGCTTCTGGAGTAAAAGCACCATCTGAAGCTGTTGAATGTGAATGTAAATCAATCTTTGAAAAAATGGCAGGCATTTTATTCTCCGTTTATCAATTCTAATTCTTCCCAACGAGCATAGAGCTTGTCTAACTCTTCTTGAGCCTTGTTTCTCTTGTTGGTAACTTCAATAGATTTTTCAGGCCCATCAGCAAATAAGGCAGGATCTGACAGTTGCTCATCTAATAGGGCAATATCAGCTTCTAACTTTTCAACTTTATCTGGAAGTTCTTTTAGCTCATGCTTTTGGGTAAAAGTAAGACCTTTTTTCTTTTTAGAATTGTCTGTTTTTTCTGTTCCAGTTCTTGATGGCTGTTCAGAATTTTTAATATCTTTTTGAGAATTGTCCTTTGTTTGACACTCTACATTTTTAGAAATTCTCTCATAATAAGCTAAAACATCAGACCAACCACCAATTACAGACTCAATGTGACCTTTACCGTCAAAGACCCAAGTCTCAGTTGCAACCTTATCGATAAAAGCTCTGTCGTGGCTGATAATGATAACAGTACCGTTATATGTTGATACAAGATCTTCTAATAAATCTAAGGTTTCTAAATCAAGATCATTAGTAGGCTCATCCATGATGAGAACATTTGAGCTTTTAGCAAAAAGGCGTGCTAAAAGCAGTCGGTTCTTCTCACCTCCCGATAAAACTTTTACTGGAGAACGGGCTCTTCGACCAGAGAACAGGAAGTTAGCTAGATAAGAGATCACATGCTTATTCTTACCGTTGATACATACTTCGGTGTGACCATCAGCGACGTTATCTGCTACAGACTTTTCAAGATCAAGACCTTCATGGTACTGATCAAAATACTGTATTTCTACATTAACACCTGTTCTTACTTTGCCTGAAGTTGGTTTTATCTGACCTAAAAGAGTTTTAATTAAAGTAGTTTTACCAGCAGCATTTGGACCTGTAATACCAATTCTGTCACCACGCATTACGGTTGCACTAAAGTCTTTGATAACAGACTTCTCTCCAAAAGAGATATTAAGATCTTTAATTTCAAAAACTAAGTTACCGCTTCTTTGCGCAGAATTTGCCTCCATAATGACGTTGCCCATTCTGTCACGTCTATTTGCTCTTATTTTTCTGCGCTCTTCAAGATCTTTTACTCTGCCTTCATTACGAGCAAGACGAGCCTTAACGCCACGTCTGATCCAAGCCTCCTCTTGAGCTAAGATCTTGTCAAATTCAGCATTAGCTAATTCTTCTTTGCGTAATCGCTCATCACGAAGTTCAATATAGCGATTAAATGAACCTGGATAGGAATAAAGCTTGCCTCTATCTAACTCGACTATCCTTGTAGCGCAGTTATTGGCAAAGAACCTGTCATGGGTTACAAAAACTAGAGTTCCGTTAAAGTTTTTCAGCTCTTGTTCAAACCAGGCAATAGATTCAATATCTAGGTGGTTGGTAGGCTCATCTAAAAGTAGCAATTGTGGCTCAGAAGCTAAAGCTGCAGCCAGCGCCACCTTACGGCGGTTACCACCTGAAAGGGATTTTAATTCAAGCTCGGGAGCTAAACCTATTCTGTTTAGGATCTTACGCACAACCGCGTCTTTAACCCAACCATCATGTGATTCAATAAAAGCAGAAAGCTCCAGTTGCTCATGAGGATCTTCTGATAAAGAGAACTTTGATAAAGCTTCACCTACAACAGGTACACCGCTAGCTGCAAGTGAATAAGCAGTACCGTGTTCGTATGAAGGAGGATCCTGACATAAAGTTGCTATCTTAAGACCTGACTGAATAATAATTCTTCCAGAATCTAACTCTCTTTTACCCTGAATCAAACTTAACAGAGTTGACTTACCAGTACCGTTACGACCTACAAGACATATTCTTTCATTCTCTTCAATTGAAAGATTAGCGCCTTCTAAAAGTTTGTCAGCTCCGTTGTTTAAATAAGCATCAATAATGGATACAAGACTCATTACAGATCCTTAATTCCATCAGGTCCAAACACACGTGGCTTGTGAGAAGGTGCTCTAGGTTTACCTTTTGAAAAGCTATCTTTTCCTTTAGAATATGATGACTTACCTCTGGAGTAGCCATTATCATAAGTTCGTCTTTCATTAAATGATGAATTGTCTTCATCACGTCTGAATGGCTTATGGGAAAACTCTCCTGAACGCTTGGTAAATTTATCCTGTTTTTCGTGTCTGTAAGTAGAGTGACTCTCTTTGGCCTCGCCCCAAACCTTATTTACACCAGTATTTGTACTATATGTAGCGGTGTCTGAGCTATTAGATGTTCTTGAAGAGTAAGCTCTTGAATTTCTATAAGAGCTTCTGTCACCATTTTTTGAGTTTCTATCCTGAGAATAGTGATTTGAATCAGAATACTCATGATAAGAATTTTCTTTTACATCTAAAGCTTTCTGCCACTTAGGAGTTGCTTTTAATGTTGTCATAGGCTCAGGTGTTTTTACCATATTAGCCTTGGTGAATTTCAAACGGTAACAGGTATGAATTTTTTTATCTCGAGAAAAGTCACGAGGCAGAGTCGACTCAGAGATATTCTCAATTTCAAAACCATAATCTTTAATAGACTCATCGATTACAAAACCTCTGAAGTTGGTGCAGAATATAACCTCACCACCATCTTTTAGATGTCTTGTAAGATTTGAAAGTAACGCTACCTGATCACGTTTTACATCAAAGCTTGTTTCCATACGCTTTGAGTTTGAGAAGGTAGGAGGATCTATATAGATAAGATCAAACAAAAGACCTTGATCTTGAGATAACCAAGCTAGACAGTCTGCCTGAATGAATTGAGCCTTATCTGTTGCTAAATGGTTTAGCTTAAAGTTCTCCATACCCCATTCAAGGTAAGTTCTGCTCATATCAACAGATACAGTTGATTTTGCTCCGCCTAAGGCTGCTGCAACTGAGGCTGAACAGGTATAAGAGAACAGATTTAAAAAGTCTTTGTCTTTTGCTTCTTTTCTAATTAAATCTCTGATGAGTCTTCCATCTAAGAAAAGACCTGTATCAAGGTAATCATAGAGATTTACTCTAAACAGAGCATTGTTCTCATTGACAGTCATGAACTCATTTTTAAGTTCTTTAGCTTTTTCGTACTGATTGTCGCCCTTTTGAACTTCACGGCTCTTTAAGATAACCTTATCACCAGTAACACCTGCAATCTCCACTGTCGCACTTAGCATGTCTAATTCATGACGCTTTGCTACACGAGGATTTACCTTAGCTGGAGCTTTGTATGCCTGGATTACATAGTAACCATCGTAGTAATCAATTGCAGCAGAATACTCAGGGACATCAGCATCATACACACGGTAAGCATTGGTATTTACATTCTTTGCCCACTTACGCATGTAAGTTAAGTTTTTCTTTAAGCGGTTAGCAAAGTCTGTTGCAATCTTAATGTTCTGCTCTTCTTTTACGCTTAGATCTTCAGTCTCGTTAATATCAAAGACTCTTAACTGACATAAAAGCTCACCGTTGTAAAGTTTGTAAACCTTATTTGAATGCAATCTCATGCAGGAGAGTAATTCTGGAGATGAAGAGATCACTGCAGCTCTTGCGCCTTTAAAGTTCTTCTTAAAGCCAGCACCGATCTCAGTATAAAGAGCGATTAACTCATTAAAGTTACCCATTCTCTTACCGTATGGAGGGTTTGTTACAATGGTAACTTTAAGATCTGAAGTAAATGGATTATAAAGATTCTGTACAGGACAGTGATATACCTTAACTAAATTCGAAAAACCAGCCTTTGCAGCATTTTCATTAGCAATATCTACAATTCTTTCATCAAGATCGAAACCTACAATCTCAACCTTTCTTTCAAGACACTTTGCTATACCGTTTTGAGATCTGTTTTTAGCTTCTTCTAAAAGGTTATTCCAGACATCTTTATCAAACTGTTTTAAGTTAAAGAAGCCATAATGTTCTCTTCTGATACCTGGTGCAGTATCTGTAGCCACACAAGCTGCTTCAAATAATAAGGTACCTGAACCACACATAGGATCGATAAAGTTATCACCTGTATAGCCAGCTCTTTTAATCATGGCAGCAGCTAAATTCTCTTTTAGAGGAGCAGCTCCTGTACCACGGTGATATTCACGCTTTAGAAGAGCGCGACCTGAGAGATCGATTAAAATGTTTGCACTGCCCTTTTTATCTAAATGGCAGTTAATTAAAACATCAGGATTTTCTCTATCAACATCAGGTCTTCCACCTAGAGTTGTCTGTAATCTGTCGCAGATAGCGTCCTTTACTTTTAAAGCACCATACTGAGTGTTTCTGATTTCATCATTGGTACCTGTGAAGGAAACTGCGATGGTATTGCTCTTATCAAAATACTTTTCCCAAGCTACACCATTAGCACCGATATAAAGTTCAGTGTCAGTTTCACAGTAGAACTCTGACATCTCAAGTAAAATTCTTGAAGCAAAGCGAGACCAAAGACATGCTTTCATACCAAAAGCAAAGTCGCCTTTAAAAGATACACCAGCTACAGTTTCTTTAGCGCTTTGTGCTCCAAGTTGATTTAATTCGTTTAATAAAAGAGTTTCTAAACCTTTAGGACAGGTTGCAAAGAATGATAATGCCATGAATTATAAGCTCCAAGTTTATGGCGATATTATACTTTAAACACCTGTACTTTAAACGCATTAAATCCTCAGATATTCAATAAATTTCTCTAAAAGAATTGAGGAAAAATAAAGTGAAAACTTACTAAAACAAGCAAGAACCCTATGTTGTACTTAGTAAATTTTTTCATGTAGTAAAGAGGAGTTGCGCCTTCAGTCTTAATATAGAACTTAAAGGTAATTAGACTTGCCATTGATGCAATGATAGTACCTAAGCCACCTACATTCACACCGATTAAAAGCATATTTGGATCTTTTGCAAAATTAGATAGCATTACAGTTGCAGGCACATTTGAAACTATTTGAGAGAGCGATACTGAAATAAAGTATTCATATTTATCAACAAAGTTCTCAGCAAAGCTTTTAACAGTTTCAATTTGACACACATTGTTCACAAAGATAAACAAGAAAACAAAGAGTAGCAACAACTTGTAATCTGCCTGTTTGAACAGACTCATGTCCATTATAAGAATTGAACTAAGGACGAGAGTAGACATCAGATAAACATCCAATACTCTTAGTACACTTAAAAGACAGAGCACAAAGAGAACAGTAGTTAAAGAACACCTTTTTGAGTTAATTGAGAGTACAATCTTGCTTTCGTACTTTAAAGGCTTGGTATCAATAAAATGTGTGGTTAAGAACAGCAATACAAATGACACTAGAATGATAGGAAAAGTAACCTTTAAAAAAGACAGTAAATCATAGTTGAAGACTGTATAAATAAAGAGGTTTTGAGGATTTCCAATAGGTGTTAGTGTTGAGCCTACATTAGCTGCAATAGTCTGTAATGACAGAACCTTAATTAAGAGATCTTGCCTGTTTACTTTTACAAAGGCTGCAATAGCGATAGGTATAAAGATTATCAATGAAACATCATTGGTAATTAGCATGGAGATAAAAAAGTTTATAAAGATAAACAGTCTTGAGAGTGATCTTGCATTTCCAGATAGAGAACACAGTTTCATATAGACTAAAGACAAAACACCAAGCTTTTTAAAAGAAGCTACAACTAACATCAAGCATAAAAGTAATAACAGGATTTTTAAATTTAAAGCCTCAATAGTACTTGTAATTGAGAACCTGATAAAAAATGAAGTTACAAAGGCTAGTATAGCAGCTGTATAAAGATCAGGATTTCTTCTTAAATATTGTAAGAGATTATAAATGGTACGATTCATACTAGTTCTTTTGTCGGATCTATACAGAAATGTAGATCTCTTGTTACTTAGAAAACTTTAGGTGTATGCAGATAAATTCAAACTTGCAGTATATCAAAAGATAAGCACTGATGATTGAAAATGTAAGTAAATGAGCGCGGTAGATTTAAAATTTTTAAAGTGTAGACTAAGAGCGTTACCTCTGGGGAGGACTCCCCAGAGACAACTACAGGAATTGCACCTGTTTCTCTCCTGATATCAGCTCATTGGCCGTTTTAAAACTCATAACTACTTAACGACACAATAAGCAATATCTTTAGTAAGAAAGACAATATATTAAACAATAATTTCTTATCACTTTTGGCAAAAATTGATATGAAAAATAAGACTAATACTCGCCTTCTTTAAGACCAGTAGCTTTAAAAATATCTTTAGGTGATATTCCAATCTCTTTTAAGTTTTTTGCAATAGAAAGTCTTTCTTCAGCTTTTCCTTCAGCTTTTCCTTCAACCTTTCCTTCGGCTTTTCCGTCATTGTGACCATCGGTATAACTTTTTTCCAATACGGCGCTATTGTCCCACATTTTTTTTAAACTACCTTGGTAAGCAAATTTTTCTTTTTCAGAGAATTTTGCTATTTCTGCAATTCTAAATAATCTTGTAAACACTTGTTCTTTTAAAGCAACAGGCTTATCGTTTAAAGCAGAAAGATTTTTTATTGCATACATCCATTTATCTTGGATAGTTTCAAGTTCATCTTCTGTTTTGGTAAATTTAGGTAATTCAAAATAATAGTAAGCCAATTTGTCATAAAATTGACATTTTGTGACCTTGTCGTATAAAACGACTTCATGTCGATAAGGCTCACTGTCTTTTTCCAAGACAAAATTTAAAATTCCAATTGTATAAACAGCTTTTAATTGATAATCCCAAACACCTTTTGGAGCCTGATTTCTTATTGCAAAAGAACTATAAAATATGCTTCTGTCCTTAAAATAGTTCTGAGCTGCATTTTGCATTTCAACGATGATATAAGCATCATCAGATGTTTTACAATAAACATCAAAGATAGCTTCCCTGTCAGTAACCAAATCACCTAATTGTTCCAAAGATAAATAAGACAAGTCTACAATCTTATCTTTTAAGTTCAAAAATGAATTTAAAAAGCTAATTAAAATATCTTTGTTAAGCTCCGATCCAAATAGTCTTTTAAACCCAAAATCTGTATAGGCACAGATATATTTACCTTGATCGATTGACATAATTTAGTCCTCTATAAACTAAAGTCATTTTACATTAGAAACCGACATATTGGTGAATGTTTTACTAAAACTGATTTTAGAACAAACAAAAGTAGATTGAAGAGAAGATTCTTAACTAAGGAACAGAAATAAAAAGGGATTATTAAAATATAAAGGGGCAAGAACTGCCCCTCTTAAGATCATTCAGTTAAACAAATTACTTGTTTAAAGCCTGAGCAACCTGAACTGCGATAGCTACGGTAGCACCAACCATAGGGTTGTTACCCATACCCATGAAGCCCATCATCTCAACGTGAGCTGGAACTGATGATGAACCTGCGAACTGAGCGTCTGAGTGCATACGACCCATTGTATCAGTCATACCGTATGAAGCAGGACCAGCAGCCATGTTATCAGGGTGTAAGGTACGACCGGTACCACCACCAGAAGCTACTGAGAAGTATTTCTTACCCTGCTCGATACACTCTTTCTTGTAGGTACCTGCAACTGGGTGCTGGAAACGAGTTGGGTTAGTTGAGTTACCGGTAATAGAAACATCAACACCCTCGTGATGCATAATTGCAACACCTTCACGAACATCGTCTGCACCGAAGCAACGAACATTAGCACGCTCTGTATCTGAGTACTTAATCTCTTCTACAATCTTTAACTCAGAAGTGTAGTAATCAAACTTGGTCTTTACATAAGTGAAGCCGTTGATACGAGAAATGATCTGAGCAGCGTCTTTACCTAAACCGTTTAAGATAACGCGTAATGGGGTCTTACGTGCCTTGTTAGCGTTACGAACGATACCGATAGCGCCTTCAGCAGCAGCGAATGACTCGTGACCTGCTAAGAAGCAGAAACACTTGGTTTCATCACGTAATAGCATACCGCCTAAGTTACCGTGACCTAAACCAACCTTACGATCCTCAGCTACAGAACCAGGAATACAGAAAGCCTGTAAACCGATACCGATAGCTTCAGCTGCATCAGCTGCAACCTTGCAGTCTTTCTTTAATGCAATAGCAGCACCTACAGTGTAAGCCCACTTTGCGTTTTCGAAAGCGATACCCTGAATGTCACCAACAGTCTTGTATGGATCTAAACCATACTTAGCGCAAATCTCTTTACACTCTTCAACTGACTTAATACCGTACTGAGCTAATACACCATTGATTTTGTCAATACGACGCTCATAACTTTCAAATAATGCCATCTTTGAGTACCTCGTTATTCTTTTCTTGGATCAATATACTTAGCGGCATTATCCCACTGACCATAGTGGCCCTGGATCTTAGCAATTGCGTCTTTACCAGACATCTCTGGGTGAGCCTTTAACAGATCCATTAACTTGCCTAAGTTTACGAACTCGTAACCTACGATCTCGTCATTCTTGTTTAAAGCTACACGGGTAACATAACCTTCTGTCATCTCCAGGTAACGTGGACCCTTTGCCTTAGTAGCAAACATAGTACCAACCTGGCTACGTAGGTTCTTACCTAAGTCTTCAAGAGAAGCACCAACTGGTAAACCGCCCTCTGAGAAAGCAGTCTGAGTACGACCGTAAACGATCTGTAAGAATAGCTCACGATATGCAGTGTTGATCGCATCGCAAACTAAGTCGGTGTTTAAGCCTTCTAATAAGGTCTTGCCGATTAAGATTTCTGATGCCATAGCTGCAGAGTGAGTCATACCTGAACAACCAATAGTCTCAACTAGAGCTTCCTGAATGATGCCATCTTTAACATTTAAGGTCATCTTGCAAGCGCCCTGCTGAGGAGCACACCAACCCACACCGTGAGTTAATCCGCTGATATCTGTGATTTCTTTAGCCTGAACCCATTTACCCTCTTCAGGAATTGGAGCAGGACCATGGTATGCACCCTTAGTTACAGGGCACATATTCTCTACTTCTTTAGAATAGATCATTGGTGGTACCTAATTTGTATGTGTTCATTAAATAAGATTCTTTTTAGCCTTAGCCAAAAACAGCTTGATTATAATACAAGGCTTCAATTTTTTCCAAAATTGAAAGAATAAAAATCTATTAAAATAACTCAAAATCTTAAATATAAGATTTTTATCCCGTAAGCGCTTACGCCTTCTTATTTTCTCTACATTTTGGCTACCTCAAAAAAACTCAATGTATCGAGTTTATGCTTAAAATTTGCACCTTTTATGTGCATATTTACCTAAATGTAGTATCAATTGATCAATAAATACAAATCTATAGATTTTGACTGTAAAATGAACCAAATTTCTACAGAAAAGAGAGGCTTCTTGCCTTTATAAATATAAGGAAAATAACACTATGTTAGAATCTGAAAATCCAAAAGGTCCGTTTGCAAGGACTCTAAATCGAGTTCCTTTCATTCTGCAAATCGTAATTGGTCTTATCTTAGGTATCTTTGCAGCGTATGTATATCCTGATGACAAATCAGTGATCCCAACATTAGGTAACCTCTTTGTTAAAGCACTAAAAGCTGTCGCTCCTATTCTTGTATTCGTATTGGTAGCATCTGCTATTGCAAAGCATCAGTCAGGTCAGAAGACCTCTATGAAGCCTATTATTGTGCTTTATTTTGTAGGCATGTTAATTTCTGGCGGTTTAGCTTTGACCATGAGCTACATCTTCCCAAGCACCTTCACAGAATTAGCTCAGAATGCTGATGTTTCAGCTCCATCAGGAATTGGTGAGGTTTTAATTAACTTTGTTAACCAGGCTGTCGAAAACCCTGTTTCTGCATTTATCAATGGTAACTACATTGCAATCTTAATGTGGTCCATTGCCTTAGGATTAATGTTCAGAGTTGCTCACGAGAACACAAAACGCGTATTAGATGATTTAGCTGCATCCGTATCTGGTGTTATTCGTATGGTGATCCGTTTTGCTCCTATTGGTGTATTCGGCTTAGTATACTCATCATGCACCCAGGAAGGAGGTTTTGCTAACTTACTAAACTATGTACATGTTGTTGCAGTGTTAGTATCAACCTTCTTAATGGTTGCATTCATCTTCAACCCATTATTAGTATTTATCACCACTCATCAGAATCCTTACCCATTAGTGTTCAAGTGCTTAGCTAAATCAGGTGTTTGCGCATTCTTCACAAGATCATCTGCTGCTAACTTACCTGTAAACCTAGCATTATGCGAGGAGATGAAGCTAGATAAGGCTACTTACTCAATTTCTATTCCTTTAGGGTGCACTATTAACATGTCAGGTGCAGGTATCACCATCGTTATTATGACTATGGCTGCAGCTCATACTTTAGGTATTGAAATTGACTTTGCTTCAGCATTCTTAATGTGTGTAGCTTCAATTTTATGCGCATGTGGCTCTTCAGGTGTTGCTGGTGGTTCTTTAATGCTAATTCCTTTAGCTTGCTCAATCTTTGGTATTCCAAACGACATCGCAATGCAGGTTGTAGGTATTGGCTTTATTATCGGTGTAATTCAGGATTCAACTGAAACTGCACTAAACAGCTCAACAGACGTAATCTTCACAGCTGCAGCTTGCAAGAGAGCAGAAAGACTTGCTGCTAAAAAATAATTTAAAGTAGAACTTTATTTAAGAAAGCTCCAACCTTACAGGTTGGAGCTTTTTTATGGAATAAACAAACAAAGCTCAATAAATTTCTGAATATAGCCTGTAGTTATCTAAATGATGCGCAAGAAAACGAATTTGTAAGTAAATGGCAGTAAGAGCGGGCTCCTAACACGAGATGTTCGTTAGCGTATACACGCTATTGAAGATGCAATAAACAACTAAGAAGAGATCGAGTAAGCAAAATATACTCAATAGTAGAGAAAACACTGTCACATAAAGCCCATTCGCGCTCATCATAAATGGGCCTCTACGCTGTCTTTAAAAAGAATGCAAAAGAAATAAAAGTTATACTGTTAGCACTTAACTCTTTTTTTGTTATGACATCCCTTGTTTAAGTTGTTAGAGCTTTTAAAACTTAAGATACTATTACTTGCACTGTCTTATTTCAGTTTTTACAGCATCAACATCAGCCTTTTCTATGATCTCATCCATTCTTAAAAAATAGCTTTGTACATTCTCACTAGTAAGCACATGTTCATGCTTTTCAATGGAATCAATCATCAGAGAATTTATCTTATCTGAATAATGAAACATGTCTTTATAATTCTTTAGATCTAATGAAAGTCCGGTGTCATCTAAGCCGTATAAAGTGCAGTTTTCTCTTTTAGAGCAAGTATCTGCTAAGTAAGTAATAAAGTTCTTAATTAAAGCAATATGTTCTTTATAGTACAAAGTTTGAAGCTTGTAATAGATTGCCGAAGAAGGTGGTATCACAAGATAAAATTCTGTGTCCTTTTTAGCATCAATAATGCTAAAAAGTTCCTGTTTTGTATACTGTTTTAGATAATCTAAACCATACAGTTTTAGTTCATTACTTTTACCGTTTGTATCAAGATAACTTTTAAGGATGTTTCTTGAAACCTCATTCCAAGAACATACTCCATTAAAGCTGTCTTTATATAATGGATCATCTATCCAAGATGCTGGTCTGTCTAAGGACTTTTGTACACCTACGCACTTTTCACTTTTTGAAAAAGTCAGCAAGCATTTTACGTAGCCAGTCTTTAGATACGGAGACATAACACTTAGAGGATTGTCATCATAGATCTTATGCCAGTTCATCGGCGCTAAGTCCTGATAGAAAAGAGGAGACATTTCTAAAGAATAAATAACCTTTTTTATCTCATTGTGTTTAAAAGCATAGTCAAGGACTACCTTTCTGTCAGCCAAAGTTGAACCTGCTAACGAAATGTTTATAAATCTATCAGCACTACCGTGTTTAAATAATTTTGCAGTTGCCTCATCTGAACTGGTATTTTCAAGCATACTAGTTCCAATAATAAGCCCTTTGACATTCTTATTCTCAAGATATCCTCGAGCCTGATAGCGCATGCTGCCATTAAATAACTGCTCTTTGTTTGAAATAATATGCATAGGATCATATAAATACATGGCAACTGTATACAAAGCAAATATGCCTATAAATAAAGACATGATAAGAGCAAAGATCTTTTTACTTGCCATGATTATCTAAATCCTTTTATTACCTTTATAACTGGGTAATACCTTTAATTAAAAAAAGCTTAATCTTAGAAATTAAAGTAAATAAACTCTGTATATGTAGAACCAATTACTGCCAATGTCACATAGAACAAAATTAGTGCTACTAACACGCAAGCAAAATAACCAGTAGTTTTTACAAGCAGTTTTTGTAAATTATGATTGTGAATTTGTTTAAACGAAGGTAACTTAACTGAGTTTTTAGTTGATACTTTAGCTAAGAGCTCATTAGAGTTTTTGAAGCTTAAAACCACAATTAAAGCTAAGACCACATAAGTTACTGTCTGATAATTCAAACCGATGCCCTTTAAGGCTGTCTTAAAGTTAGATAACTGCTCTAGTGAGAGTGAGCTAATATCAAACATGTGGATGTAAATTGTACAAGCCACATTAAGATCAGGAGCTCTAAATAGAACCCAGGCTATATCAACAAAGATAAAGGTTAAAATCCATGCAGGAATTTTAGGTAAAGCAAAACCTAGATTATGAAATACTCTATGGGCAATGATGCCAACACCATGCAGAAGTCCCCATAAGACAAAGGTGTTGCCAGCTCCATGCCAGATACCGGTTATAAAGAAAACGATAAAGAGGTTTAGATAAGTTCTAAAGCAACCCTTTCTGCTACCGCCTAATGGGAAATATAAGTAATCTCTTAAGAAGGTAGATAAAGTTATATGCCAGCGACGCCAGAAATCCTTAATAGAAAGAGCTTTATAAGGGCTGTTAAAGTTAATTGGTAACTTAATGTTAAAGAAGAGAGCTGAACCTACAGCCATGTCACAGTAACCGCTAAAATCAAAGTACAGCTGAAAGGTGTAGCAAAAAGACACTAGCCAAGAGGTAAGCAGTGTAAGGTTGTTAGCACTGTCAAAACCGTCGCCTACCCAAATTGCAAACTTATCAGCAATGATTGCTTTCTTTACAAGACCGATAGTAAAAATAAACAGACCTAGGCACAGATTTTTATAGTTTAAAACAAGTTTTCTTGCCTTGAAGAATTGAGGAATTAGATCTTTATGATGAACAATAGGTCCTGCTATTAACTGAGGAAAGAAGGATACAAAAACAGCGTAGGACACAAAATCGTATTCTTTGGTAAGACCTTTGTATGAATCCACAAGATAAGCTATCTGCTGGAAGGTAAAGAAACTTATGGCAAGTGGTAGCACAATGTGTACTAATTCATAAGATGTACCTAAAAGCAGATTCAAATCTGAGATTATAAAATCTGTATATTTGTAATAGCCAAGCATTACAACATTTGCAAGCACTCCAAAGACTAAGATAACCTTTCTTTTAGTCACATTTAATTGAGTGTTTTGACTATTCTCTAGAGCATTTTGCCTACCATTAGCTTCTTTTGAAAGTATAGATCCAACTACAAAATTGAAAACAATTGAACCTAATAAAATCCAAATGTAATCAAACTTCCAGTAGCAGTAAAAGAAAAGTGAACATAAAAGCAACCACAGCTTTGAGGCAGCAAAATAGCGCCTTTTACTGAAAAAGAAATAAACAACAATACTTACAGGTAGGAATAGTAGAAAATATTCAGGTGTATTAAATAACATTTTAAATATCAAGACTCATAAACCAAGGTACGATTTTACCATATTTTAAACAGTCAAATTCATAATGGGACCTTTTCTCTTTGTGAATTGGTCCCATATTTACAGACATTGCAAAATCGTCGATACACCTTTTCTTGAAGTAGTTCAGATAATTTTTTCTAATGAAAAAGCTATACTCTAAACATGAATTGTGACGACGTTTTTAGTATGTAAAGCAACAAAAAAGATATACCGAGTTTACAGGCAGAGAACCGATGATGCCTGAGGAAGCAATGGGCTTTTAGCAAAGTAAATTACGCTATGTTACTCAAGATCAAGTGCTTGAGGTTGCTCATGAGTACAAAAAGCTTCCATTAGATGTCATTGTCATCGACTTTTTCTATTGTAAAAAGCAAGGAGATTGGTCTTTTGATAACGACTACTTCCCAAATCCAAAAGCAATGATTGATGAACTTTAAGATATGGAATATGAACAAGGCAAATCATCTCTTTAAGTTTATTTTCAAAAAGGAGCTACATGGAGAGATACCAATACAGGTACTGTCTATGAAGGAGGTATAACTATCACAACAGATGCTCCTCTTGAATATATACCAGTCTTTGCTCGTGACAACTTTGACTTAATCTAAGATTACACAAGGAAGCTTTTATTACAGGGCATTCTTGTCTCAACCTAATTTTTAAAAAGAAGTTCTACTAGCTTTAATTTATTCAAAAAGATTGGTCTCTTTGTGTCCATTCACTTTAGGCTCTACATTTTTTCCTCGTTACATCGCACTAAAAATCACCAAGAAAAAATTTAGTATCTATAAATATTCAAGTCTTTTTCAAATCTTTTTTAAATTATTATTTTTATTTAATTTCAAATAAATAGACAATTTTACTTACAGTTTGTATCAGTAAAAAAGTCGTCTAAAAAAATCTTCATGGATAATCTTGCGCCATGGTGAGTAGTTGAATTTTTAATTCATGAAAGCAGAGTATTTTACTTAGGAAAAGAGTTTTCATATGAGCAGTACCTCTAAAAACGAGCTTTTAGATTTTGACAGAACCGTGATGACTTTGTCAGAACTGTTATCTGATGAATTAGTAGGCTCATTAATTGAAGGTGCTGTCGACGAAATCATGCTTAATCCAGACAGCGCGCTCTATGTGCGCTATTCAGATGGGGAGAATGTCAAATATTGTGACATATCTCCTTCAAAGGCACAGATCCTAATCAGAACTGTTGCCTCAATGAGCAAAATTGATATTAACGTTAACTGCCCTATCGTCGAAACTGAAATTTCTTGCATCAATGATAGATTCTCAGCTTTGCTACCACCATTGTGTAAGTATCCATGCTTTTGCCTAAGATCATTACACGCGCTCTCTTTGAACTTTGAGCATTTAGTATCACAAAACTTTATCTCCAAAGAACAGTTAACCATATTAGATTCTCTGATAAAAGAGAGAAAAAACATCTTAGTTTGTGGTCAGACAGGATGTGGCAAAACCAGTTTTATCAATTCGATGTTAAAGAGGATTGCTTTATTTGAACCTTTCTCAAGAATAGTCTGCATTGAAGACACTCCTGAACTTAAAATCGAAAATGACAATGCGGTAAATTTAGTATCAGGTCCTAATACTTCTATTAGTACCTTAGTTAAAGCAACCTTAAGACTAAGTCCAGACAGAATTGTAGTAGGTGAGGTAAGAGCTGAAGAAGCCCTTGATCTTATAGATGCACTATCTACCGGTCATTCAGGAGGTCTTGCCTCAATTCATGCTGGTTCTGTTTTGCAGTGTCTTGAAAGATTAAAACTGCTTATAAGCCGTAACCCGTCCGCTCCTGACAATATTGACAGCATGATAGCTCTAGCTGTCAATGCCATAATTATTTTAAAAAGAGAACCTTTAAGACACGTATCCAGTATCGCCCTTATCACTGGTTTAGAACAAGGCAAATTCACTTATAAATTTCTAGGAGAAAATAAATGAAAAACACTTTATTAAAACTTGCAGCTTTGATTGTCTTAACTTCAGTCTTTAAAGATGCTCTTGCAGCAGATACAGCATCTGGCAGCAGCGTATTACCTTATGAGACCTGGCTTAAGACCATACAGAAGTCTTTAACTGGTCCTGTGGCATTTTCTGTATCCTTAATTGGTATTGTGTCCTGTGGCGCCACCTTGATTTTTACAGGTGGTGAAATGGGTCGTTTTATGCGCAGTATTGTTTATCTTGTGATGGTAATGACACTGCTTGTAGGAGCAAACACCTTAATGTCATCTTTATTTAATGGTGCCACTGTAGAGATTGCTACAGTCTCTAATGAAATAGCTTTAAATGATAAAGAAATTAAATCTCAAGAAAAACCTCTGTCAGACAGAATAACTCATTTTAATGAGCAAAATGCAAGTTCAAAGCTTCAAGCTTTTGTTCATGACACCTCGTCTCCTTCATCAACTTTAATTGACAGTCCTAAAGTCAATAGAACCTCACATATCATGGACACCTTTAACGATGTAAACATCAACACGCTTGAAAGTAATTTTAGTTTTTCTTTTCATAAAAACGAAGCACTTATAGAAGCTTGCTAAATAGGTTGCAGGTAAATTGCTTACAGGTATGCATAGTCAAAGATTAAAGGAGAAAGCGTGTCTGGAGTAAAACATCCTATTTATCAATCTGTATTGCGTAAACAGAGTTTTTTAGGCTGTGACAGAGAACTGTGTATGCTACTTGTATTTATAACCATTGTAGGCAGCATTTTTAGTTTTTCCTTAGTTGCAACCGTGGTGCTTTTACTTGTTTTTATAGTGCTGTATTTGTGCCTCTTAAAAATGGCAAAAGATGATTTGTATTTAAGAAAAGTTTACTTAAAGAACATTCGTTATAAGCCTTATTATTTGGCACAAAAAACTTATTACTCAAGACAGAGTGTAAGAAAAAATAAATAACAGTAAAAATGGCTACTCCATCAGCCTTTTAAGAACATTCTAAATAATTACTACAGCAAAATTAGAAAACTATCTAACTTATTATGATAAAAGCTCTTTTTTCATCTTTATCACTGTCACTTGCGCTTTTGAGCATACTCATTTTAATTATGCTAGCTAAAAGGCTGTGGAAGCAGTACAAGTGCGCCTCAAACCATCCTGGTTTTACAGATCTTTTAGATTACGCTCTTTTAGGTCCTCAGAACACCATCATTTTAAAGAATGGAGGACTTCTTAAGACCTTTAGAGTAAAAGCTAATGATTTAAGTTATGCTGACAGTGCACTTATTTGCCGCACTCAGGAATTAACTGCCAATGCCATCAGAAAGTTAGGTGGTAATTTCATCTTAAATGTCGACTTTATAAGACAGAAAGTAAATGATATTGAAGATTGTGAATATAAAGGCAACGATAAGGCTAAAAAACTCTATTTAAAAAGAAAAGAGTTTTTTAAGACCAATGATACCTACACACAAGACTGTTACCTTACCATAACATCTTTATCTCACTCATTAGGTAGTCTGCGTAATATCGCCAGCATCTTTGATGAAGATGATTTATCTAAAGACTGTGTAACTATTGCTGATGACAAGATTAACAGTGTCATTATAGATTTTTCAAAAAGCGTTGAGGCGATTAAAAACTCTCTTGAGAACACATTAAAGCTTGAAGAATGCACTTTTTTAGATAATAAAAAGTTAGCTGCAAAAGAAAATGCTCTTGATAATAGCAATTACTCAAAGCTCAGATCTCATGAAACAGTTAACTTTTTAAAGTATTGTATTAGCGGTAAAAAGCTATCTTTACACATTCCAAAATCTGATTACTATCTTGACTCTTTATTGTCATCAGATGACTTTACCTCAGGCTCATCTCCAAAGTTATCAGACAGATATATTGTCGTAGTTGCAATTGAAGGACTGCCTATAGAATCTGATTTTAATATTCTTTACAGACTCTGTGCTCTAGACTTTGATTATCGATTTTCGACACGATTTATTAGCTATGACAGTTTTACCTCGCAGGTACTTTTGGAAAAGAACCGTCGTTTATGGGCGCAGAAAAAACACGGCTTTATTGCGCAGTTTTTAAACTCTAAATCAGACAACGAAAATCAGGACGCTGTAGAACAGTTAAATGATATTAGTGATGCTAAAAAGAACCTAGTCCAAAATTCTTTAAGCTTTGGCTCATACTGTGCCAATATCATCTTTTCAGGCACCGATCCTAAGATTTTAGAAAAGCAGGCCTTAAAGTGTGTGCAAAGTATTGAAGCATCTGGCTTTGGCGCAAGAATTGAAACTGTAAACGCAACTGAAGCTTACTTAGGCTCATTACCAGGACATAGCCTTGAAAATGTTAGGCGCGCTCTGCTGCCTAATACAGTGCTCACCGATCTCTTACCCTTAAATCAGGTCTATACAGGAGAGAGTGTGTCTCCTAATTTCAGATATGGTAAGAATAAACCTTCTTTAATGACTGTAAGAACTTTAGAAGGTTTATATGCTCACTTAAACCTACATGACACTGATCTTGCCAATGCTCTGGTAGTAGGTCCTCCTGGTAGCGGTAAATCTGTGTTCTTAGGAAGTCTTATTCCTTCATTTTTAAAATATGACCAGATGAAGATCTTTGTCTTTGACAAAGGCAACTCTTTTTACGGACTGACAAAAGCTTTAAAAGGTAACCATATAAAATTAGAAAATGGTAAAGGCATCCGCTTTTGCCCGTTAGCTAAAATTGATACTCCTAATGATAAGGCTAGTGCCTTAGAATTTTTAGAAAAACTTTTTATCTCGCAGGGCTATGAGACCGATCTTAAATTAAAGGATGATCTTCGTGATGCACTTAATCTTTTAGCAGACTTTGATAAACACGAACGAACTTTAAGTACGATGTGCACACTGCTTCCTAGAAAAGAGCTCAAAACAGCCTTATCTGCTTTTACTAACAGTGTCATTGAAAACTCAATTTTAGATGGAGACTCTGATCCTTCTTTTGAATCTGATCTTACTGTTTTCGAATGCGGACAGTTTTTTGAAAAGGGTGATGACTTTTTATACCCAACGTTGCAGTGCATTTTTAAACTCATCAATCAGAGCGTTATGAATGGTACGTGTGGCGCCATTATCATTGATGAGGCCTGGATGATGCTTGCTAATGAAGAGTTCTCAAAGCAACTTATCACCTGGATTAAAACCTTTAGAAAACACAATGTCGCAATTGTATTAGCCACACAATCAATTAACGATCTGTCTAAGGCTTCTAACATTGGTGATTTTTTAGACTGCATTAAAACCAGAATTTTTCTACCTAATAAAGATGCCAACACTGAAACTTTAAAAGGATTCTATAAAAAACTCTCGCTGTGCGACAGTCAAATTGATGCTATCTGTAAGGCAAAACCAAAGCATACTTTGTTTTTACATAAAGACATTAACTTTATGCCTTTTTCTTTAGCACTCTCTGATACTGAACTGAAACTTTTATCACTCTCAGAAAACGACAAAACTTACGTGGATGAAATGTATGAACGATATCAAGAAGAATTTGCCTACCATTTATAAGGAAAAGAAAAATAAGAAGCAGGCAAAAATTGCCACCGGCATGAAATTTACAGATCTTGCAATAAAAGCACTGCGTACAGAACTAGTACCTGCATTTATGGGGCTATTAGGAATGGCTTTAGGCTTTATCTCACTTGCCTACTGCATTGATTTAAGTGGTAAAACTCAGTTTCGACCTTATGTAGTGACTGTAGATAAGCAAGGCTCAGTGCTTTTTTTAGAAAATCCTAATCAAGACAGTTTAAATTCAAAAGTAAAGGCATCTTTCGTCTGTGAGTACGTTGATAGATTGTACGCTGTAAGTGAGGATAAAGCTTTGCAAAGGCGATTTATCAATGAGATCTATGCAAAAACTTCATTAGGCAGCGTAGCATCTGTATTTATAGATAACTTTTACACCAAAGCAAATGTTATGTCTTATACAACAGCATTACGAAACACCGCAATCGAATCTGTAGTGTCACTGTCAGACAACACTTTTGAGGTCACTTTCAAACTTATGACCAAACAAAAAGAGCAAACCTTAGCAGAAAGATACAAAGCTTTTGTAAGTTACAAAAGACTGAATGTTGCTTATGACAATCTTGAGGAGGTAAGACTCAATCCTCTAGGTCTGTTTGTAAACGAGTTTAATGTCAACAAAATCATTGAGGTAGCATCATGAAAATGAGTGTCCTTATTAAATTAGAAAGGTTATCTCTATTGTCTGTTATTTTGTCATGCCTTTTCTTCTCAAGTTACAGTGCCTTTGCTGACAATGTAGACTTAGATGACAGAGATTTAAAAACTCTTTCAAAACTTGACTTATTAGATGCAAAACAGGTGGCTGGTACTGCCTATAAAGCAGGATTGGTTACCTTTGCTTACGGCTCTGGAATACCTACTGTCGTCTGCGCTTTATTAGAATTAACTGATCTTGCCTTTGAAAAAGGAGAGAGCATTTTATCTGTTCAATTAGGAGATTCTGTTCGATGGAATATTGAAAGTGCCATTTCAGGATCAGCAAATGACAGTGTAGAACACCTAATTGTAAAGCCTTTAGAAGCTGGTCTTAAAACCTCAATGCTCATAACCACAGACAGAAGGACCTATCACATTCGTCTAAAATCAACTGAAGCTGATTTTATGCCCGCTGTAGTATTTTCATACCCTAATAGCTTAAAGTTACCATCAAAAAAGCATTATGGGGACGATTCATATTTACAGTACACAAGTAACTATGAGTCAAATGAGGATCATAATGATTACTCAGAGACTAATTCAAGTCTTAAGAACTATTCTTCTGTGCAAAATGTTTCATATGAAGGAAACTCACGACCAGCGCTTAATGTTGCTGCAACCTACAATGACAGTACCCAAAGGCGAAACTACAACTACTCTGTTGATGGTGACTCAAAAATCATTCCGCAAAATGTCTACGACGATGGAAAAAGAACCTTTATAGTGATGAACAATCCCATAAATTCAAGCTATTTACCGGTGCTACAAGAAATCAGCTCAGAGAGTTTTTTATTCTTCGAAGAGGATAAAACTAACACCATTAACTTTACTTACTTTGACAATACTTTTGTTGTAGACGGGATCTACTCCCATCTGAGACTTATCTCAAAGAATGGTGAAGAAAAACAAAGTGCTGATGTGGTAAGACTAGAATAATAGGTGAAAAGATGTCTTACTCTATCTTAAAACAAGGTCCTTTAACAAAAAAGCCTATCTTCTTTTTAATAGGTGGTTTTATCGCTGTGACTATCTTTTTTACTGTACTTTTTAGTTTAAAAGAGCAGGATAAATTAAACGAAATAAAAGAAAAGCAAAATGGTGCGTCAGTCCAGTCACTACAGGCTAATATCTCAAAGGCTGACAAACTTGGCGTTTTTGAAGCTAAAGATGAAAACTTACACAAAGACATGGTCAGCAATGCTTCCCAAAACCGTAAACAAATTTTAAATGATGTATCCGCTAAAACTTTAGATGATGAAGATTTTGCTAAAGACTATGTAAAATACCAGGAAAGACATGCTCTTACAGACCGTTCTTATAAAGAGGATGATAACAGTCCTGATAAAGACAAATTTGTGACAAGAACAGTTTCTTTTGAAGATTTCGATGGAGCCCCAAAAGAAGATGAAATTACGCAAAATAAAAAGAGCAAAACTAATTCAGAATACTACGAACAGGCTTTAAAGGCCTCTAGCAAAGTAAATCTTGAGTTAAAACATCATGGTTTAGGCAACTCTTTATTAGACAAAATTGACAACCAAAACGGTGATAATGCTACACCATCTTTTACACAACCAAAATTGAACTCTTTAGATGGTCCTAGTGCCTCTAATTCTCAAGATAAGCCTAATGAAAACACACTTGAGAGCTATGATAAGTTAAAAAGAAACAACTATGTTTTAAAAAGTGAAGTTAAAAATCCTAAGACTCCATTTGCGCTGATGCAAGGCAGTGTTATTCACGCTTCGTTACTCAATGGTATTAACTCAGAGTTGCCAGGACAAATTACAGCACAGATCTCTCGAGATGTGCATGACTCAATTAGAGCTAAATATCTTCTTATACCTCGAGGTTCAAAACTTGTAGGTCAATACGCATCAGGTGCAGCCTTTGGTACAGAAAGGCTCTTTATTGGATTTAACAGAATAATTTTTCCTAATGGACAGTCGATAAACTTAGGCTCTATGCCTGGTCAATCAACTAACGGCTATGCTGGCTTTGATGCTCAAGTAGACAACCACTACTTTAAGATCATTGCTAACTCGTTACTACTGTCTAGTATAAGTACCACAGCAGATCATTATGAGGATACCTACAATTTAGCTGGAGGTCATCAGCGTACTATCGCTGGATTTAAAGCTCAAGGCAGTTCAAATGTTTCACAAGCTCTAGCTAAGATCATTGAAAGAAACATCAACCTTTCTCCTACCTTATCTGTAGAACCTGGTTACGCCTTTACTGTTGCCATTACTCAAGACATTTTCTTTAAATCACCTTATGGAGCAAAAGCTAATGTTCATTTTAAAAAATAGACTTTTCATGATATTAAGACTCTTATTAACTAGCATGCTGATATTCACAAGTTTAACCGTAAACGCTGAGGAAAAAACCATGACCTACAGTCAAGGTCAAGAGCTAATTCAGCAAATGAACAGTACCCTCGCTGTATTACGTTCTTGGTCTAATGAGAACAAAACAAAATCGGACAAGCTTGAAAACTATATCAAGCATGACAATGTAAGAGAGCAGGATAACTACGAATATCAACATAAAGAGACCTGGGCAAAAGTAAAGGATCTTAATCAAAACTCATTGATGCTATTAGAAGCAAGTTATGTTTTTGCAAAAAAGACAGAGTCAGCTGCTGAATTCTCAAAAAACAGTATCAGAACTGATGCTTGGGAAAAGTGTATACGTTCTAAAAGCTGCACTTTTAAAAAGTTAAACGAAATGATGGATGAAGAATCCCTTGAAATCTCCGACTTTACTAAAAAGAGTGCTTCAGATACGCAAAAAGCTCTAATTGAAAGCATTGATAAATTAAATGAAATGTGTGGTGAATCTCAAGATGCTAAAGGACTTAACAGCTCTATTGATACTTTAAGTAAGGTTAATTCTACTCAGGTTACAGCTTTAAGTTCGTTATCAGGACAGGTCTCAAATCTAGCTAGAATTACAGCTCATAACTATCAGATGCAAAAACAAAACGAAGAATTAAAGCAGAAAGCTGACGAACTTTACTACGCTGACACGGGAACTGTTGAGTCTCCTCATCTTGATACAAGCTTAAAGAACTATGAGTAACTATATGAAACATGTCCTACTTTTTTTAGTGCTTCTTTTAACATGTAAAAGTGCACCAGCTCAGGAAGTTAAAGATCTTACCCTCTCACCTGACGGTGTTCTAAATAGTCTTACCCTCTTGTTTATTGACAATATCTCAGAGGCTGCGACTCCAATTAAGGAAGCTGCTAACAGATTGTTTTGGATCTTAGTACCAATCTCGATTGTAATGTTAGGTATCAAGAGTATCTTTAAAGATGGTAATATGCAGAGTTTTATGGGTGATCTTGTAAAACTTTTGTTAGTAACTGGCTTCTATTACTTTTTACTTGATAATGGCACTGCCATAGGTCACTCTGTAATTGACTCACTGACCTCTGTTACCACCAATTCTAATACAGGACCTTCGGAGCTTATAGATCTTACTTTTAATATTGCATCTAATCTAAATCAGAACATTAGTGCAGGTTTATTTAATGCAGTAACAGGTTTCATCTTGCGATGCATGGTACTTGTGTTTATGTTCATTATGTTTTTGGTAGTAATCAAATTTACTACCCTGTTTATCTGTGCGCATATTCTGTGTATCTGCGGTATTTTTGTTTTAGGATTAGGTGCTATTTCTTACACAAGATACATTGCCATAAACTTTTTTAAATCAATTCTCTCAATGTCTCTTGAATTGATGACTACATTGCTGGTTATAAACTCAGGATGCCTGATTTTAAAAAATTTAAAAAACAAATCTCAGGAAATTGTAGAGTCAGGAGCATCTGTTGGCTCTAGTGAATGCTCCGTAATTATTTTTACAGCACTTTTTATCTACATTCTTTCAAAATACTTACCTGAGGCTGTGTCAAATCTTGTGACCATGACCAATGGAAGAAATGCTAAAAGATCGAACAGTCGTATCTCTCTGAAAATTCCAAGTATCAATTTAAAAAAATAAGGAAGGAAATTAAGATGGTCGGTGATGTAGGGTTCGAACCTACGACCCTCTGGTCCCAAACCAGATGCGCTACCGGGCTGCGCTAATCACCGAACGGAGTGCATTATATTAAGGAGATGTAATATTGTCAACAAATAATTTGTCAAATTTGTAGTCTACTGACTGAATTAGAAAGAAATTTTGATTATACGTTAAGGCATTCTTTATCTAGTACTTAGGTGATTTATAATGTAATAAATACGAATTGAGGATTTATTATGGACATGACACAGCAAAAAGTAACTTGCCTCATGGAAAGTTCTATCGACGGTCGCTTAGACGAATCTAGATGGTCTGTTTTATATGACAGCAATGGCGAAGGTGAACCTGATGTATATTATGAGGCTAAAGCTAAATTAAATCCTGAATTATCAATTCTAGGAAAAGAAACAATTTTACATCACCATTGCAGTATTCCTTTTAAATCAGACACTCACACTAGGATTAAAGATCCTAAACCATTTTTAGGTATTAGAGAAAACGCAGAAATGACAGCAGTGTTTGACTCAAAAGGTTCTATAGCCTATGAGAACAACGAAATCTGGGGTAGTACCCTGCTTGTTGTCTTAGGAGAAGACACCGCAAGTGAAGAGTATCTTGAGTTTTTAAGAAAAAAGGAGATCTCTTTTACCTTTGCAGGAAAAGATGGTCATGACATCAAAAAAGCTCTTAAAAGTTTATACTCTGATTTTGGTATAAAGAATGTTCTCCTATGTGGAGGCGGTATCTTAAACGGATCTTTCTTAAAGCTAGGTCTTATCGATGAACTTTATCTTGTGCTCTACCCTGGCATAGATGGATTGAGTGGCGTTAAATCAATCTTTGAGTATGAAGGTAAAGAAGGTGAAAAACCTTGCGATGGTCAATCTCTAGAATTACTATCTTGCGATGTTGTAAGAGCCGGTGTTGTTCTTTTAAGATATAGATTTCATTTTTACTCAATATAAAGTTGCAATATCTTAATAATACTGTAAAATTATACGGTCAATTTTGGTGAGATGTCCGAGTGGCTGAAGGAGCACGCCTGGAAAGCGTGTATACGTTAACGCGTATCACGGGTTCGAATCCCGTTCTCACCGCCATAGCACCTAATAAGGTGCTTTTTTTATGCCTAAAATCAATCACTTATATTTTTATATTTTCCTTGTATTTCAATACGTTATATATACACTAGTGTTACTTGTCTATTACTTAGGGTGCACTTGTCTATAACATATAAAAGCACTAAACTAGGACAGTTCTAGGACACTTTTTTCTATAACAAAGCAATTACGGCTAAAACGTCCTAGGATTATATAAAGACAAAGAGAACACCATAAATGCTTACACAACTAATGATTAGGAATGCCTTACCAAAGGATAAGGTATACCAGATGAAAGATAAAGACGGTTTGTGCCTTAGAGTTTATCCTACAGGTAAAACTGTATGGATTGCTAATTTTAGAAACTCAGGTAAGAAAATATGTAAAACTCTTGGTTCTTACCCTGATATAGGATTAAAAGAAGCTCGTGAGCAATTGGAGTTATTAAAAACTCAAACTTCACTGTCAGATAAAGGCAAAGTGGTTATTGAAGAACCACATACATTCAGTGAAGTTTATTCACAATGGCTTGAAATTAAGAAAATTAAGGTAAAGAACTGGAAAGACATATCAAACCGTATTGATAGATATATCCTACCAACATTAGGTAAAGTTGATTACTGTAAACTTACACCTGTAGATTTTGTTGCTGCATTAAAAACTGATCTTTATATGAGGGGGAAATACGAAACTATAAAGCGTATTTGTCTGTATCTCAAAGAGATTGATGTTTTTGCTTTTAATATTGGATATGCAAAAGAGACTAAGTTTCAGAATCTATACTCAGTATTTCCAATTAAGACGACGATTAAAAATCGCCCTAGTATCCACTGGTCTTTATTGTCTGAAGCGTTAAAAGAACTGCAGGTATACGGATTAAAGGCTAGGGCTACATGGGAGGTATTACTGACAGGTTTCTATACTTTGTTGCGTCCCAATGAATACTGCAGCTTAGAATGGTCATGGATTAACTTTGATGAGCTCACAATCACAGTGCCTGCAGAAGTAATGAAAATGAAATCAAGCCATACAGTACCGATTTCAACGCAGTTACTGTCTTTGTTGAAAAACAGACCTCATGTTAGCAAATATGTATTTCCTGCAACACAAGGTAAAATTGAACAGCCTTTCAGTACAAATTCAGCATCTTTGTTCTTAAGAAGACATGGATATAAAGATCGGCTTGTTCCTCACGGTATTCGTTCAATTGGCAGAACCTGGATGCACGATCATGATATTCCTTTTGATGTTGCAGAAAAGTGTTTAGCTCATACTGTAGGAACATCAACACAGCTAGCTTATGATAGAAGTGATCTTTTAGATAAGAGAAGAAAGGCTATGCAGCAATGGTGTGACTTTGTTGAGTATTGCTTAAAAGGTGGCGCAGATTTGCTGTTATGACAACTTCAAAAGTTGAAGATTGAATATGTAACAAAACCTTGACGCTCCAATTTTTCTGCGCTATTATCACCGATGTAGGGACTGCCCTACCGTGCCTAAGAAACACGACACTAACTAGCGCTGACTTGGCGACACACGTCAATCTCACCAATTTAATACATAGCCTTTAGGCTTACTGTATTTGCTTTATGGTGGTGTGGTGTGAATATATTGAATAAGCACCGCTCGGCTAGTTACGAGTTTCTTAGCACCACCGACCCACTTAAGAAATGGGTTAATTAAGAAATATATAACTAGGAGACATTATCATGTCTAACTCAAATCTAACTTCATATAATTTTCACAACTCAAATATCCGTGTAGAACAGAACGATAAAGGTGAAGTGCTCTTTTGCCTGGCAGATGTATGTGCATCACTTAACTTATCAACACCAGCCAAGACAGCTAATCAGATCAAAGAAGAGTTTGGGAGGGATGAATTAAATTCATGTCTCCTCAAAGACGCTAATAACCACGGTCAACAATGCACCATGATCACAGAGCCTCAGCTCTACTTCGTAATGATGAGATCTAACTCTAAGATTGCACGTGAGTTCAGGCAGTGGATTTGTAATGAAGTATTACCTTCAATTCGCGCTCAAGGTGCCTATGTTGCAAAGTCAGAAAACAAAGAACCAGCAACTAAAAAATGCTGGTACGTTGAACAGCTCACTGCCCTGTTTGAATCTTATGGTGTTAATCGTGAAGTATTAGCCCACGCGCTCGACATTACCTCACGTGCATTTAAGCAGGGTTATGCTATTGGTATCAGCAAGGCCGAAGAAGATCATGCTAGAAATGATTCTGAAATGCTGCTGTCTGATGATGAAGCTCAGGCAATTGATCATGTGGTTTACTATCACAAGTTATTCAGACCTGATATCCTGAAAGCATGTAAGGAACTCAGAGACATAAAAGCCCAGGCTATGAAGTTGGTTCTGGCACTTGATAATATACCAGATGCAAGGCTGTATGAATCAGCTGTTGCAACTGATATATCAGTAAGTAAGTTAGAGAGATTTCAGCTGACTTATCCTAAAAAGTCAGCATAAATAGAAGGCTTATAAATCAAATAGCCCCTAAAGATGGGGCTATTTTTTTACGCATGCATATGCTTAACTCTGTCATGCACCTCGGCCTTTTTGGCATCATTGAACCTGTCCAGAGTGCCAACAAGATAGCCAGTGACACGTCTAATTCTCTCGAACTTAACGCCCTTGCCTACAATGCCATTAACAGCGTGTAATCTTGTGTACATTATTTTTTCTTTGCAGCCTCTTTTAAAAGTGTTTTTACCTTTTCACGCCATAAAGATGGCACTTCGTCAATAGTCATAATTCCACGATTGATGCGCATTAAATAAAATTTAACCATTCTTTTTTAACTCCTCTAGTTGAGCATAAATATCTGAAATCATTGATCCTAGTTCTGCGATCGCATCTTCGGTTGTAGTGTCATCTGTATTCATGTCAGATATAACACCACCTAAGTCAGACACAGCATTTTCTAATGTAGATAATTTGCTATCTACTTTGGCATCCCAGTTTATATCTGTAAAATTTTCTGTTACATAATCAATGGATAGATTGTCAATCTTTTCATTTTTGTAGTCTTCACAAATCTGATTAAAGATTGCTAAGTTCTCATCAATCCATGAGCTAAATATCAGAGAATAACGGACTTTGTTCTCATCGTTTGAGTTCGCAGATGCCAAACAGTCTAAGTATCCTGTAAATTCCTTTTGCTGAGCCACGGTATCAAAGTACACATATACAGCATCCTTAATACTTAAAAGTAAAGAATCACCATCTACAGCAATTAAAGTTAGATCTTCGCCAATGTTTTCAACCTCAATCGCCTGTTCTTTCTCTAAGCAGTAGTTATTGAGTTTTGCACCTAATTCTGTATTAATTGCTATGATTAAGTTTCCGTAGTTTTTGCCATCTACAGATAAATCAATAAAGTGTAAATTCTCTCGTTTTTGTCCAAAATAAGAAACTGATTTATAACTAATTTTCATATATTTACCTATACTGCAATTTTCTCTTCATGAGTGCCTATTATCTTTCCTGTAGGATCAATATAAATCTGTTTATTAATATTACCAGTTTTAACAACCCCACTAGCATTAAACACTGTGTAAATAGCAATAAGAGGCTGCTTTATTTGCATACCTCCGGGAAGACCACTCCCATAACTATCGTTCTTGTAAGTTTTATAAGAGTTCCAAATAATATTACTTAGGGTACATGCATAGCCTGGCATACTTGTAGAAGCACTTGGAGAAGGTTTTACCTCTATAAACCATTGAGATGCACTTCCGCCACCTACATAACCAATCTCATACCGAATATGTACATAAATAGTACCGTTGAAAGCTACTCTACTTCCACAAGCCATACGATAGCCATTAACCATTAAGGGTGATAATGTATATATTCTGTCACCATGAGTAACTTCAGCAAACCTATCACCTTTAAAACATGGAATCCATCCACCATCAACAGCAACGCTTGGAGATGTTATCTTTGATGATGTTTTAATCATTGAATAGGTAGTACCACCATAATTAATTTTAATTGTTGCCACAAAATCACCCCACTGTTATTGTGTAGCCGTTAACCTTAACGCCACTAGCAAAGTTATGACCATCGACAATATAACCGCTATCATTAGTAAACTGACTTACTTTTGAATAAGTTGTATTTGTATCCTGCGTGGTGATGGTACCTGTAGTGCCGTCTCCCTTGGTATAAGTAATCGTTCTGCCGTTTACTGATAACGCTTTAATATAAGTAGCATTTATCTGCTGACCTGAGCCATCTTGAGTTGCCTTTGTTGCAGATTTCGCTGTATCTGCTGATGCGGCCGAATCTACACGCGTTATGGATACATTACCGGATGCATCTGGCTTAGTGTCGTTAATACTTTTGATAAAGTTTTGTTGGGCAACAGCATGGGGAGTCACTGCCATAGATGTGTTTGACGCGTTTTGCTCAATATTGTCGCAAAGCTGAACAATACCTTTTACGCTAGTTGTGGCATCTGGAACTAAAGCTAAAACATCCTGTTTAAGAGGAATTTTTTGCCAGACAGAATCGTTAGTACCTGGCTTAACAACTGATGAGGCAGGACCGTTATTTGCCATACAGAGATATAGACGTTCGTCGGTAAAGACAATGTCATTTTTTGAATAGTTTTTATCTCTTAAATATTCAAATGCTATCCCTGTAGGAAATTTTAAAGTTAAGATAGCTGTTGCAAGTTGATTGAGAGAATTCTTGTCAGGTGTAACTCCAAGTTCTTTTATAGCATTAAGAAGCTCAGTAGTTATCATATGGAACCATGCTGCACCAGGCTGAGTTGCGGGAATACCAAGCGAAGGACTTCCTTCTGTTGGATATCCTTCCTGCAGTTCTTCAATTTTTGGTGCTGCAGCTGCAATGTCTTTTTTATATCCGTTAAACATATATTTTTCCTTATTTACCGTAAGTGAAAATTGTTGAAGTATGAGCCGGCGTATAGTGTTTAACTAAACACTCAAATAGCTCATTTCCCCATTTCTGAAGACGTTCAGATACTCTTGAAGTGGTTTTAAAGGGAATGGAATTAACTTTCTCGACGTTAATTGTATAGAACCAGTTAGACCATATTTCTGAATAAAGGGCGTCATCAGCAGTTGATGCAACAGTAAAAACACGTTTAGCATCAATTTTTGTTTCTGAATAACCGCATGACTGCCCTATCAGATAAACAAGCTCTTGAAATGTAAGGCCTAACGTTCTGATTTTAATTAACAGTTCTGTTCTTAAAACTTCAAGATCATCATCTTCAGATCGACATTCTTCAGGAATACCCCATTGATGAAACCAGTCTAAAAGAGTTACTGAGGCTGACTGAGGATCAGATTCATCAATCATTTGAGAAATGTCAGCATCAAGCCGTGCAAATTCAAGCGCAGCAAGATATAACATCTTCATGAAGAAAGTGTTGTCTTCAAGTTCCCAGGCAGGGCCTTTTGGTAGCAGTTTCTTCATTGCAGCATAATAGTTATCAGTTGTGAAACTTACTCTTCCCATGTTATATCTCCCACGGTAGGCAGATAAGAATTAGACTGAGCAACTACATCTGTTGCCGGTTCAATAATGGTGTGATCAATCTCATCAGCTACGGATGATAAGGCAAGATGAATATGAGACAGATATATAGTGCCACCGGGCTCAGCTTCAGATTTGAAAAGATTATGGATAGCTTCTACGGCGGCATTTCTAACAGCCAGCGTTGAAGGAGTTATTTTTAATTTGAAATTAATTTTCTGCTCTACAGGCGCTACAGCATAGATAGCAGCTAAAACTGAAGCTTTACTTTCAAGATGTTTCTGAACTTTATTTATAAGCGCAGTGTCTGGCATTGAATAATCATTACATAAGAATCTTACTGTAACAGTTCCAACACCTAACTCTTTAGGAAAACACCAGGCAAAACCAACTCCTGTAACTTCTTTTGCCCAGGCAATATAATCAGCTTTGGTTCCCTGTCTTGGTGGTTCCTGAGTACGAAAAAGAATGCGTTGTCTTAACTCATCATCTGTCTCTGCATCTATTCCGCCAGCAATATCTGAATGTACTATCGCATTGGCAACACCTTTTAATGAATTGACAAGCTCAAGAGTATTGCCTTTGTTAAGGTTATAAGCTTTACCAGATAGAATTGCTTTTACAGAAGTAATTCCTTCTGAATTTGGGCTCGAAGTGGTTTGATACTGTATACCAGACTGAGACTGCAACAGGGTGCCTACAGGGACATCCACAACGTCGTTATAATAGTTAAACTTAACTTCTCCCGTTGCTTTCGTTGCTGTTTTTCTAGTCAAATTGAAAATAGAAGCTCGCCTTTCAAGATAAGCAGTTTCAGCTGAATCAGAAAACAGCTGATTTTTGTAATAATCAAGTGCTGCATAAATTGAATGAGACACACCAGCAATGACACGGATAAAAACAGATAAGTCGGAGCGTCTTAATTCTTCTGAAGTTAAGCGTGATGTTGCATCATTCTCAATTCTTGTGATGATGTCACTCAATTTTGGTCTTAAATTATTCATTTATACCTCTTTAAACTTATAACTTGTCTGTTTACCGTCAACTGTTAATACAACACTGATATTCACTCTGTTAATTTCAGAACGCTCTACAGATACATCTAGATTTGAGCAGATACCGTCATCTATCATCCACTGAAGAGAATCTCTTGAAACCTCTTCAACCTCTGCTATAACATCATCAGTCAGCTTACGTCTTAAAAGCTGCCATAACTTAGAGCCGATTTTGTCCCCCTGCTCAACAGGATAGGTATCACCCCACCAGCCGTATTTATTAGAACCGTCATAAACATCTCCAGTGTCTGCACGTCTCCATGTAAACAGGCTGATAACAACAGCCCTTGAAAGGCTGTCATTCATATCTGCTGTTACAAGTGAGTTGTTTAAGAACATCTGCATAAATACTCAAGCCTCTTTAACTGTTTTCTGCAAATATGGCTGGCCGAAAAATCAAAAAGACGGAATAAACCGTCTTTCTGTATGTAATAACATTTAACACCAAGTATGTCTTCAGCTGAAGTACATCGATATGACTTATCATGACAATAAACAATGTTGTCTGATATGCTGCAAAGATCATCAGTTCTGTACCATGAGCCTTTATCAAACGACCATACTGGGATTATTTTTTCTGATATATTCATTAACTGGGGGCTCCTGTATTTTCGTTGCCACCTTGAACACCAGTATGAACATGGTGCTGCAGACTGATTGATCCGGCTGTAATATCATCTTCTGAATGAATTAAGCCCTTAGCATTAACAGTACCGCCAAATGATGCCATACCACCACTTTTTGTGCCTGTAATTAGCGTACCTGTAACAGTTACATTTCCGTCAAGCATAATTGTTGGAGCAGTTACGGTTGCAGATGTTTTGCAAGTTACAGATGAGGTGTCGCAGTTAACCGATGCAGCACTTTTACAGGTTGCTGTTAAGTTATCGCACTTAGCTATAATGTCGTTTGTTGTTTTTACTGTTATTGGATCATCTACACCATCAATTTCTATACCTTCACGTTTTAAATATACATGACGTTTCTTATCATCGTAGATAACAACTTCACCTGTCTTCATCTGAGTGATTCGATAACGTCTGTCTGCAACATTGATAACTACACCATGATTGCGTTCATCATCGAAGAAGAGATTAATTGCATCTGTCTTACCGTCTGTATAAGGTTCTGAACTGAAACCATAGGGCTCGATATGTTCCATTTCATCTTGAGTGGTGTCAGAATCATATCTTGTCTGAAATTCTCTGAGTTTTAAATCACCTGAAGAACCTGTGACGGTTGACCGAACTATCTGCGACATATTTAATCCTTAATGGTATTTGCCATCCTGTCCCACAAGCTTAACCTCTGACTTTGATGACCATGATCCATTCTTTTTTGTGACTTTTGATTTTTCCTGAGCTGGCTCATCTGTCTGCCTAAATCCTGCAGGTGGAACACATTCAAGAGTGGTAATCATTCCATTGTTATCAAGTGTAAAAGTGACTTTGGTGATTAGCATTTCTTTTGTTGATGAATTTGAACCAACTCCAGAACCTAACACAATGTCATCTTTAATCTTGACTAAAGTGTTTACCTTCCACAAATCACCTTCAAGACCGTCTTTACCCGTGCGCCATCCTAAAACGGTATAGGTGATCTTTTTAGATTGAGCTTCACGATATTTAGCTTCCTGTTCAGGGCCATTGGATATGCCCCCGTTCATAGTCTGTTCTTTGTAGCGATAAAATCTAAATCTTTTAATCTTACTATCTTGGCATTTAGAAATCTGCTGTAGATCATCGCCAAACTTCTTATTATTGCCCTTCTGATCGTTGTCATACCAGTAATGAGAAAAACGCTGGCTATAATCCTTTTGAGTTGAAGCTGTCAGAATATTGGTTCCTAATTCTAATGTTGCTCCTGATGATTTTGGATCGTCCGTATCAGTAATTATCAGATTTCCATACTCATCATCCATAAAATACAGACCTGATGATTTGGTTAAATTCTGAATTGCCTTAAAAACTGTTTCACTGTTTTTAACAGTTGAGTGAACATTTGAATTAACCGCAGCCTTGTTTGACTCACAGACAAGCTTAATTCCATAAGGAGCAATTAACTGAGATACAGCAAGCTTTAAAGGGATGTTTTTAAACTGAGTAACAGCCTTTGTAATATTAGGCTCTACAAAAGATTTGCCTCCGTTAATATTCTTTGTCCAAGAATTATTTTTAATGCTTGATAAGTCATATCCCTGTGGAGCTACGTTACAGTCTACTAAATCCTCTGTCTTACTTCTGCCAACAACTGAAGCTGTCACTGATGTACCGTTATAACTGATTGGAGTTGAGTCAATAAAGCCTGTCAGTACAAGATCATCTCCTATTGTAAGCTGGATTTCATCACCAGAAGTAAACTTTGGAATTTCACTTTGGGCATAAACTTTTGGAGTTATGTCCAGCTGAAAAGTTCTTGATAAAGCGTTAATCTCTGAAGTAATCGATACAGATGACCAGTAGTTATATGTAGTTGAACTGTTAACTTTAAGCTGAACTGTATTTTTATTGGCCATAAAAAAGCCCACAATTAAGTGGGCCTCCATAACAAATTAAAAACTAATATTTTTCACATTCAATAGAATCATCAGAATGCTGTATACAGCGATATTCTTTGCCGTCGATCGTTACTTTCGTTCCTCTACTCATAGGATCAATCATACTATTGACTCTAGCTACTTTTAACTGGTCTTCCAATGAACCAAGTTGTGCAAAGTCCTCATCTTCCCAATTACAATCTTCTGTAAAGCCATCTTTTGGAGAACAATAAGCATTTGCACATCCGATTGATGACAACAAAGCAATTAAAACTATTAATTTTTTCATAGCAACTATCCTTCTTTTCTTGAATTATAGTCTAAAAATTAATGGTTAAAACACTAAGATACAGATTTTGTAATTCTGATTGGTACCTTTTGCATGAACAAAGGAAAATGAATGTTATTACGTCTTATGATTTCATCCACTCTGCTGGTATCGCCATACTGTTCATAAGCTAAAACCAAAGTAGGCTGTGGCTCTTTTGGAGTTACAGTTATGGTTTTACCATCAGCTAGAACCTCATTTGTAAAGTAATGATAAACATTGCTGTAAAGTTCCTCCAGACTTTCATACAGATTACTGTCATCAGTTCCCTGATATATCATTTCAGCTTCAATAACTGAAAGAACTTCATTACGCAGTGCAAGAATTTCATCTTCAGATTTTGTATTACCGGCTGTGTCAATGTCTCCGTCACTCTCACCATCCAGTTTTGTTCCGACAAGAGAAACAATACCGGCTAACTGAGCAAGTAAAGTAAGTCTTACTGAAGTTTTTACAGCTTCAGCTAATTCTGATTTCTGAGTGTTAATATCAGTCTGCCTAAAATCAACTGCTGTTCCTTGAACCGCACCTTGAGCAGTTCCATGAGATGTCCCAAGAGCAGTGCTGGTGACTGATGAGGTTGTACTTAATTCATTAGAATGAATTAAATCAAGCACAGCGTGACCTGCATTTCTCCAGTTCTGAATAACATTAGAGTAATTACCTACTCCTAATGAATCAAAAAGGGATGAAATAAAGGAAGAGGAATGGCTCAAATCTGATGCTGCTGTTGTTATAAGATTTGATATGGAATCAGATAAATCAAAAATCTTTGAAAAAGTTGAATCTGAAAGACATCCTAATATATTGAAATATGTGCCATTTGCGATATCTGTTGCAATAGTAGTGTACTGGTCTAAATCCTCTACAGATAGATTGAAAGTATCCAGTACATTTTCTGCAAAGTTATCAGCCCATGTTCTTAACTTTGAGCCAAAATCAAAGCCAGCTGAATGTGGGTATTTAGATTCACCAGCTTCAATAAAAGTCAGAGTGAAGTTAGAAATACGCTTTTCGGCATCCCATGTGATCCTTGGTGTATCAATGGGGTAAACGTTAAGCGTACCTAACCATGGGTGTATAAGCTTACAAGCAGAAACAATACCGTTACTGTCTTTTTTAGGCTCTTCAATGGCATTTATCAGCCTTTTGGTTCGCTGAATATAATCAGTGCCAATAATAAAGCCTGTAACAGTAAACTGTCTTTTAAGACGTCCTAAATCTTCAGTGTAAGGAATATCACGCTGTGGATATTCATGAGTGATATTTCTTCGGCCAAAGTTAAATTCAGAGCTTACAACTTCAAAAGACACACCATTAAAAGAGGCCTTTCGTAATCTGGTAGAAAACATTACAAGCTCCTTAATACACCTGAATTTGTCTTATACTGAATGCGACCGTCGCCATGCTGAGATGTTGACTCAACTTCAGCTGTAGTTCCTTCAGCTGACTTTACATTGATATTGATATCGCCCTTTAAGGCGCCACCAGATGCAGTTGCAAGAGTAGTTGCCGGCACATTCATATTTGAATCATCACCAAAACCAAAGAAGTTTTTAGTTTTATCCCAGCCGTTTGACAGTGTTGAACCTATCTTACTAATGCCTTTTGCTGCAGATTCAAATGGAGCAAAAAATACATCTTTGATTTTGATCCATAAATTAGCGTAAAAATCGACTAGGCTTAAGAATGTTTCTTTAATGGTGTTTACAGGATCGTTAAATAAACCAGATAACCAGTTCTTTATATCTTCCCACACAGCCTTTATTGGAGATAATGCATTAAGAACATAATTGATCATTTCTCCAAATACGGCTTTAATTGTAGATTCGGTTACATCTATGATGTTTCCCCATAAATTGGCATAAAATCCAACAAGGCTTAAAAACGTTTTTTTAATAGTATTAACAGGATCGTTAAATAAATTGGTTAACCAGTTTTTTATGCCATTCAAAGCTTTTTTTATTGGTGACAACGAACTTAAAATATAAGTGATCATCTTAGTAAAAAAGGCTTTAATTTTTGTGACTGTTGACATAGTAAAGCCAACAAAAGCATTCCATGCGTCTTTGCACCATTTGCAGACGGTATCCCAGTTCTTATAAAGAAAATAGACAGATGCAACAATAGCTGCAATCGCTGCAATAATGGCAGCTGCAATTAAGACAATAGGATTTGACCACAGTGCAATATTAAACAGAGTTGTAGCTACTGTTACAGCTTTGATTGCAGTAGCTATCTTCAAGAATGCACTAATAGTACCTATCAGGGCAACAACGAATTTACTTGCAAATATTGTGGCTATAACAATCGCTATTGTTTTGACTCCACCAAGATAATTAAAAAGCTTTACCAGATTTTTGGTAAAAGTAACTGTTTGAGAAATTACCTGTTTAAAATCAATCTTTTTAATGCACTCAACAAAATCCTTAACTGATGATGCTATTTCTGTTGCGATCCATTCTCGATTGGTTGCAATCCACTCAGTCATAGATGCAATAACAGGCTCAACGTAAGGTATCAGCTTTAATCCAATAGCCAGGCTAAAACCTGTAACAGCATCTTTTAAACGCTGAATTGTGTCGCCCATTGATTTTGCTTTTAAGGTATCTTCATCTGATACTACAATACCAAGATGTTTTGCCTCGTCTGCATAATCTTTAAGAGCCTGAGAACCATCCTGCAGCATTTGGATAAGTTCCTGTCCAGACTTGCCAAAAGTGGTTGTCGCAATATACGCCTTTTCAGAATTGTTTTTCTGACGTTTCATTGCATCGGCTAATTCTGGCATTAGTTCAGCTGTGGTCTTCATCTGACCATTTGCTTTTTTCATTGAAATGCCTAATTTTTGGAACATTTCAACTAAGGCTTTGTTCTTGCCCTGTGCTGCATTAGCTAAATTCTTATTAAAGATAACCATGCCCTGATCAAGAGCTTCTGTTGAAGAACCTGCCATTTGGGCAGCATGTCTTAAAGTTTGAACAGCATCAGTGGTGGTACCAAGTTTAATAGCTGCATCTTTTACTGAAGAGCCATAATCAGTAAATGTACTAATTGAGCTCTTAACAGTTGCACTTACTGCAGTAAAAGCACCAGCAAGCGGTACAAGAGTTAATGCACCTAACTTTGAAGCATTAGATGCAAAAGCCTGTGATGCCTTTTCAAAGTTTTTAAAAGAACTCTTTAATTTTTTTAACTGTGGTGAAGCTTTATCACTTACAGTAAAAAGAGCCTTAAACTCTTTGATGTTAACTGATGCCATTACTTATTCCCTTTGTGAATTAATCTCATCTGCAATACGATTCGACTGTAAAACCATTTCTTCAAACCGCTCAACATCAAGTTGTTCAATATCAAGCGGTGAAAGATGCCAGAAATACGCAGTCGAATAGATACAGTCAATAAATTGCTTTTCCGTTCTTGGGCTTAATCCCCACTTCCGAAAAAACCGGTTACAACACCTACTGCTGCAGTGAAATCAGGAATTGACATCTTATCTACAGCTGATGGAGGTATTGAAGCAAGAGTAGAAATATACTTTGCAACAATATCAGGATTAAATTTCAGATCGCCTTCTGAAGTAAAAAAGATGGGATAACCAATTCTGCGAATATCACCAACACTAGGCTTTCTGAACTCTAAAACAGATACTGTCTCAGTGCCCATCTCAATAGGCACTGATAATTTTAAGTTTTCTGCAACTGACTTCATTTAGTTCTCTCCTAACGCTGTAAGTGACCATCAAGGCCTGTAAACTCTAATGACACAGTACCGTCTGACGAATTAGCTACAACTTCACCTTCAAGCCATGCACCATTTAAGGTGTATACCCAACCATTGGCAAGCTCTGCAGTAATTGTCATATCATTGCCAGACAGTGCATCAATATCAAAATCAGGCTCAAGAAATGCAGTACATTTAACATATGGAGCTATATTAGTCTCACTGTATCCTGCCACACCTGTAGAACCTACTTTCTTTTCTTTGGTTGTTTTTAATAAAGGTATTTCGACTGAACCTTCAACAGATAACTGAGCACCGTTAGCTTTAATGTAACAGGTGCCCGCAAATTTTTTACCCATTTAAAAAAATCTCCTCTTAATCAGAATACTGTAAACGGAACTGAGCCTGTAACGCAAAAATACGAAGCTGATTAACAAGATCAGGAGGCAACAGCACATCAAGACGGTTAACATCTGAAGTATTACGCTCTACAATCAGATTCTTAGCGAACAGTTCAGCATTCTCAACAAGGCCGTCACGTTCCATGGCTGAATACTGAGCAATCAGCTCTGAACGAATTACAGAAGGGGTAACAATAGCCTGTCCAGCCCCATATCGGGTACCGTCATTTGCAAGCTTATGGCGTGCATATTTGGATGTAATAACACCCTTAAGACGGGTAATGATCTCTGCTAATGTATACAGAGTTGTGATATCAAGATATGAATTATCTGCATCACCGAACTTGTTAACCTGATATGTGGTGATTGCGCGCTCAATCATTACAGTGCCTGACTGATAATAAATTGTTGCGATTCCATTATGGAGTAAAGTATTTTTATCATTAAAATTAAAACGCTTTTCCATACTTGGTTGCATTAAGCCGTTCAGTTCACCGGTTTGTACAGGACGGGCAGGATCATTAGTAATAAATCCGGCAATACGACCTAAAACAGCGCCTGTCACAATATATGCAGGTTCTGCATTCTTCTCTTCAATGCCGAATACTGTGGTATGTTGGTCATTGCGAGTATTACCAAAAGTAACTAAGCTTTCAGTATTACCTCTGAGGGTTGTAAATACATGACCATACTGCATTTTTGCATATGACCAACGTCCTGTTGAATCATTCATCTCGTTTTTTACAGCATCAAGCGCTGTAGCAGAATTATTTTCAATTCCAATAAACCAGAATGTTTCTGATGCAACAGCCTTAAAAGCTTCTTTATAATCAGGCTCACCGGCACCATTTTTCATATCATCGATAGTAAGAGTAATGCCAGCAAGATCAGATTCTCCACCAACGTCGCCCTGAAGGTTCTTATCCAATCTGATTTCATTTCCAGTAATGCCAGCTACTTTAGCTGTAATAGTGATTACACTATCTTCATCATTCTTTTCAGCTGTAACTGGTAAATCTTTATCTGCATTGATTGCCTGAGTTAATGCAGTTAGGACTTCATTTGCAGTTGTTCCTGCAGAACATGCAACTGATACGAGCTGAGAACCAATATACAGATAGACTGCTCCGCTCTCTGTTGCTGTTCCTTTAACGGTAATTGAGCCTGTTGATGCAGTAGCTGACTTAATGTCTACAGGTAAACACCATAATTCTCCTGTACCATTCTGATTACGGAATGCCTCTGCCATTAAAGCTAAAGGCGAACCACGACCAAACTTTGTTTTTGCCTGTTCAGTTGAGGTGATTAATGTAGGAACACCTGCTGTTGCAGTTCCAGAAGAAGACATTGAACCGATTAAAAGGCTCTTCTTCTCTGCTGTTGCGGTATTTGCCATTGAATTGTCTACTTCTGCGTAGAACAAAGGAACTCGTACATTTGAAGGTACGTAATTAAATGAAACAGACATTATTGTCTTCTCCTTGGTTTAGTTACCATAAATCTTTATAAATAGTTTGATCTTGTGGCTCCGATTTAGCCTTACCCTCTGTAAGCCCTGTAAGTCTGAGTTTTGCATCTATATTTCCATCCGGCTTATCAGATTCAATTTTGTCTACATCAGCATAAAACTTGTCAAAATTGCCTAAATTCTCATGTTCTGTCTTGATATATGTATCATCCGTATCAAGCATGTACTCTACTGTGAACTCTAACTGTACACACCACATGGCGGGAGTGGATGATGTATCAATAACTCTGTAATTTGCGTATTCATATACACACTGAGGATCGCCATTAGGAGCCCAACCTAACAAAGCTTTGAAAACCTCATCTTTTAAATCTTCAATTTTGTCTGCGCCTTCCTGTCCTCGAACATCAAGACTAGGAACACATAGAACCACAGCTATAGTCGCTGTTATTAACTGCTTATATGAGTTTTCTGAACTCTGTAGGGTTTTAGGATCTTCTGACTGGGTAAATACATAAGCACATGGAAGTTTTTCAGGGCGAACAACTGACAGGCTGACCCATTGAAGTGCCCCATAGACACGTTTGCTAAGTGATGGGCATCGCTCTCTTAAAGCTTTGATAGTTGAGCTGACTCGCATCTTATTTTCTCCAAATTTTTATGCCCTCTGTCATAGCGTTGTCTATGATTTCTTTTATTTGTTTTTCGTTCTGGGTCGTTGCTGTTTCAATAAAGTTTTTTCTTGGTTTAAGTCGTCCGTCTTTTCGACCATAATTTAAAACCGCAGGATAAAAGAAACTGTCTTCAATCGTTGATACTTGTACACGTGACCACAGATGATCTTTTCTTTTAGAATTTTTAATACGGACATGACGTCGCATACGCCCTGTATTACGTCCAGGATATTCGCCAGCTTTTGAGGGGCCCTTTGCTGAAATCAGTTTTTTAGACTGCTGCTGTACGATTTTGGATGCCTTTTTGAGACCTGTCATTACGATTTTTCTGTCAAAATCCATGACATCAAGGCCTTTTGGCATTTTTACACCAACATGAAAGAACTCACCCATCTGCTAGTCCTGCCATATTGTTAGCGTTTACAGTTTCGTTTTGAATTTCACCGAGTTCACGAGCTTCAACCATGGTAAAAAAGTTCTGACCATTGCACTGTGTTACCCTGATAGGAATATATGTAATATCGCCTTCTTTTATCAGAATACTTCGGCTTAAACTTCTTGCATCTGTCATTCCTTTAACAGAACGGAACCAGAAACGGTGTGTAGTTTTGTTCTCTGTCTGAATATTATTGAAATACATTGAGCCTGTTGGTTCAATTTTGCAGAACACTGTACATATAAGTTCATCAATACTCTCAACTTCATGACCGTTAACAGGATGATCAATTCGAGAATATATGCTGACTCTGTGTCTTAATTCTCCAGCTGTTGGAATTGATACGCTCATTACTCATCCTCTCGAATATATTTGATATAAGGGTCAAGAAGGTGCTTGTGAAAGGTACTATATGTAGCTTGCTCTGACAGCTCTCTGTGAGCGTATAAATCGCCTACAAGGCATAATATAAACTGCTTAACAGTTAATGGGATGTCACCATTAGGCGATAAAGTTGACACAGCCTCATCATCGAATCTTTTAATAATTTCTCTCTGTAAAATCTGCTCTGCCTGTTCTGTAGCTACAATAATGTAATTACGAATAAGATCATCTTCAAATGTATCATCGACCCTTAACTGAGTTTTAGCCTCTTCAAGAGTACATGGAGTCTGAGAGATATCAGTTATTGGGCTTGGAGTGTAAAGAGACATTATTAAAAAATCCTATAAAAAAGGGGGCATATGCCCCCAATACTGACTACAAGCAAAAATTATGCAGTTACAGGTATAGCAAAATCACCACCGTTAATTGCCTGTGGCATCTCGTAAGCAACGCCTAAACGACGCTCAACTCTGATAGTGATTAAGTTCTGAGTGAAGTTAACATTGTCTGAATCTGACATTGCAACGTTTAGAGCCTGTCTGTCGTATACAGTGGCACCTAAAGAGATGTTGCCTAAGATATACTTGCCGGCAGTTACAGATGCAGAAGTTACAACAGGGATACCCCATAATGACTTAGTTGCAACTGACTGAGGACCACCTAAGATGTAACGCTTCTGACCATCTTTTAACATTGCAAGCTTTGTCCAATCAGATGGATTTAACAGGATCACTTCTGGAGTAATGTATCTACCCTCAAGCTCTGCCTTATTCTTTAATACGAAGTCAAACAGAGTTGAATCAGCTGCAAAATCTTTAGCTACAATCTGCTTACCTGTAACAGGATCATTGTAGTTACCAGCGTGGAGTAAACCTTCAAGTTCAGTTGAACCGCCTGTACCGGTAACGAGCTGAGAATCAACACGAGCCTGTAAACCGTACTGCATCTTCTGCTCAATATAAGCAGCCAAAGCTGGAGCGTCTGCTGCAAGCTGATTTGTGATCCTTGTCCAGTGGGCAATAGTTACAATCTTTGCAGTTGCAAGTGAAGTAGCCCCGAATACAGATTCAGGCTTATCATTCTTTTCAGCTACAAGTGCAGCATTGTTTGTAAATGAACCTTCCTTGACGTATTCAACTAAATTTGAAGTTACAGGCACATGAGGGAATAAGTTCTCAATAATCAATGGAGCTTCTGGAGAAACAACCATACCAGGCTTTCTGTAGGCTGGAATATTGCCATAATCTGAAGTCGCAGCATTAGTGTCAGCTTTCTTTTCAAAAGTAAATAATGCTTTTCGATTATTACTAAAATTCTCAAATGCTGCAGACTTGGTAAATGCCTGTCCTAGTGAAAGAGATGCTGTCTCTGCTGGGACTTCAACAGATTTCTGTGCTGTGTCTGCTAAGGCTTTTGCAAGTTTGACCTGTTCATCACCAATACGTTTAATCTCTGCCTCAATGGCTGATTTTGACGCTTTATTATCGGAGATTACATCTTCGATTTTTGCATCTATGGTCTCAAGCCCCTTTAAAATATCGTTATTTTCCATTTTTTATTTCCTGTATTTCATGAAAATTGACTTGATGCGTTCATCAATGTCATTGTCTACGTGATCGTGTGTTTCTCTGTCAGCATCACACTGATTTAGCACACGTTTGGCTACAGATATAATCTCTTTAGCCTTTGAGCGAGAAAAGCCAGCATCACGCAGACATTTCTCAAAACCTTTAATATCATTACAGTCATTAAAATCTGCTGACTTATAACTTGAAATTCTTGCATTGTCATCGGCAGGCAGATTTACAACTGAAATCTCATAAAGCCTGTCAATTGCCTTAATTAAGCAACCACTACACAAATCATCAGGATCTTTTTGTTCATAGCCTTCTTCGGAACATGAAAAGCAGATTGATAAACCGGTCAGCGAGCCAAACTTAATTGCATCAAAAACTTCTTTTGCTTTAGCGTTATTAAGATTCAGCTGTCCTTTAACTTTTAAGCCTACATCATCAACTGACATCTCTGTCCATTTGCCAATAGGCACAGACATTGAATCATGACCATACAGCATTGTAGGTAAGTCGCCTTTTGTAATTACATGGTCAAATGCTTTAGGCGCAATGGTATCGCCGTACGAATCAACACCATTGAATACTGAAGCATATCCTTCAATGATGCCTTCATCAGAGATCTCAAGTTGTGACTCTTTGGCACTCTTATTGAATTTCATTTATTTACTCCTTACTGTTTAGTAGGGTTTTCTGTAATTGGTGTCTGTGATACCTGAGACGCATCAGCCTGGCCTAACTGCTCAAGAGGAAATAAATTACTCTGAGCTGTCAAAGTATCACCATCTTTAACTGGTGGTAAGCCTTCTTCAATGCGGACTTCATTACGTGTCTTCCAGCCGTTCTGTACTGCAGTTGCTGCAATGCGACTGCGAGCCTCATCATTAGCACGGTTAAGAAATGACAGACGGAATTTAACAGCATGGTTGTATCGTTCTTCAACACATGGGACACGCTTCATGATTGCCTGTTCAAGGCTTATAATCATGGGCAGAATGGTTGACTTGTAAAAGTTTGCTGTAACCTGCTCAATGTTTGACCCTGGTGCTCCACCACTTGAATTGACAAGAGCAGATGGAACTCCAAACCAACGACAGATTTCTTCAACACTGAATTTTCGCGTGTCTAATAATTGCTGTTCAGCAGGATTAAGGCTTAACTGTTGGAATGACATATCTGCAGGTAATACAGGTATCTTGTCATCATTCCTCATCTTTTGGAATTGGTCGGCAATTTCACCTTTCTGTTTATCTGTTAGAATCTTAGGAGTAGTCAGAATGCCACTCATTTTTCCTTTTTTGTTGAAAACTGATACAGCAGTTCTTTGAGCAAAGTTAGATTCAGCCAAAGAAATCTTCATAAAATCTAACTTTTTAAGGCCAGTAATGCCGTTACCCATGCATTTCCAATGCAGTATGTCAGATGATTTATAGTCCTGATAATGGTCGTTCTTATCAAGATAGCGATAAATTAACTGACCATTTGAAGGATCTCTGTAAATCTGCATCTGCTCTGAAGACAGAGGATATATGCCCTTTACTTGTCCTTTTTTGTCTCCTGTCCATCTGGAGATTAACGCATAAGCATTACCATGCAGACAGTAATTAACAACCATTGCAGAAAAGAACTCATACGGAGTCATATCAGCGTTTGGTGACTCTGACAGAATATAATTAAGATTGCATTTTGTATCAGCGTTCTTATTACCTTTACCGTCAACAATAAATACATCACAAGGCAGAGATGCAATAGTATGACTTAAAAGATCAATACAAGCCCATACAGTAGGTATCTGTAGAGCCATATCCGTTGAATATGCATTTGTTCCTTCAACGATTGGCACCATAGGGCTGTTATTCTGCCAGCCAGAGTGATCACCTGTAGTGCCACCCCAATTTGTCAACCATTTAAAAACATTCATATTTTTTACCTGTAAATCTAATAAGCTAAGTCGATATTTAAACTGCCTTCAAGATAATCTGTTGAAACCTGCATAAAAATAGCCTGTCGTAAAGCCATGATTAACGCTACAATGCCATCAATTTTGTTCTCTGGATTTTCTTTTCTTGGATAAATATTATCTTTGGCATCTAAATGTGCGACTACGTTAGATGCCATCCACTCAAGAACAGGATTCCCATCAGTGTGTAGCAGTTTTTGATAAATCAAAGCCTGCATTTCTTTCATAGCTTCACTGAAATTCTGAACCGTTGGCTTAATTTCAACCATGGTCAAACCTTCATTAGCAAGGTTAGAAGCTAACTGATATGCCTGCCAAGGATCAAAAGCTATTGCTAAAGTGTCATAATGCTGGGCATCTTCTTTGATATAATCTTGAATAAGCTCTAAATCATTAATAGAACCATCGGAGACATGGATTAAGTCCTGTTTAACCCAGCCTTGATATTGTGAATTTGTAGAACTGTTTATTCTATCTTCAGGTAGCCAGAACTCAGGGAAAACATAGAAGTGAACCTTGCCAACCTTGCCATCATTCTCTTCTCTCCAGAAAAGTCGCACTAAAGCTGTGATATCTGTTTTAGCTGCAAGGTCAAGGCCATAAATGCAGTGACATCCATCAAAATCATCAAGAGTTACATCTGTTCTGATAGCTTTTCGCCATTTATTCATCTGCAGAAAAGCGGTGTCAGCGTTGCACCATATATCAAGGTGCTTTGTTTTGAAGTTATTTTCTGAGCTGGGATTCTCCATAGCTTTGCGCAAAGTCGATAATACCGCCTTGGGCATCACTGATATATTCCAGTTAGGATTAGCTTTTTGCAGTGAGCTTTCTTCTCTCCAGTCGTCGCCTTCATCAATCGTATAGATAATGCCGAAATGAGTATCATCTACAACGGAAGTATTTAACAATTTTTCAACGTACCGTCTTATCTCGTAGCAGATACCGTTAATCAGAAATCCTGCTGTGGTAATCATCCACATAATTGGCTGTGTACGCTTACCGATTGAAGTTTCGACAACGTCATACACTTCACGAGTTTTATGTGCATGAAGTTCGTCGATAATTGCGCAATGTGTATTCAAACCGTCAAGGGTTTTACCGTCTGCTGACTTTGCTTCAAACTTTGAATTAGTACCAGGAATGACCATTGAATGAGCTAGAACATTCAATCCGTATGCTGCACGCAAATCAGGATTTTTACGAGCCATTGCCTGAGCATCATTAAAAACAATCTTTGCCTGATCGCGAGTTGTTGCAAATGAGTAACAGTCAGCACCCATTTCATTGTCAGCACACATCATGAATAAACCGATGCAGCTTAATAAAGTTGACTTGCCGTTACCTCTTGGAACTTCAATATATGCTCTCTGATAACGCCTGAGATTGTTATCATCAACCCAGCCGAATACTGTGGTAAGAATAAAGATCTGCCATGGCTCAAGTACTATCTTTTGACCAGCTTTTTCAGCTTTTACGTGACAGAGCATTTCAGAAAACCGACAAGGTCTTGATGCAAGATTTACATCAAAGTGATACTGCCAGCGTTTTCTTTTAAGATCGTTCTTCTGTCTCTTGCATGCTTCAATAACATAACGACAAGCAGGGATCTTCTTAGCCAGTACGTCGTTAATATAGCCATTAGCGATGGCGATATAATCACGTTTCTGCATAGCCTATAAATCAAGAAAGCTATTCTTGTTATCTGAATCTGACTTTGTTATAGATACTTTCGAGCGAGATGCAGGAGTAAACCCCAGCTCGGTCTGATAATTCTTTAAAATATATTTCAGCTCGTTTTGCTGTTTTAGTACGGGGTTTACAACACGTTTGCCTGTTTTTTCGTCTGTAAGCATTAAACCTTCATGTTGAAGTATCGCTTCTAACTCAAGGATCTTAGACACTGTGTCAGCCCACATCGCAAAAACAGTGTAATCTAGGCTTGAAACCATTCCGTCCGGCATCTGTGATATTGCAAAATCCCAATGTTGCTTTGCTACATCATTAAGCCATGACGGAGCTGATACAACTTTGATGTCTGTCTGAGGTTTAGGCTCATTTAAGTTTGTTCGACAAGGCTGTAAGGTTCCCTGCAGTTTTTTAATTGCAGTTGGTTTTCTTGGTCTTGCCATTGTTTTTTTACCTATCTTTATACACTTGAATAATTTTTCTATAAATCAACAAGTAAATTACTCCCATTTTGCACGCGTGTGTAAAGAACTAACGGGGCGGTTACATTCCTGTGTGTGAACTTTTTTAACTCCCCCTACGGGTCTTGAGAAAATTACTGTCTTCAATTGCTGTCTTTCTGCTGTGGCATTCATGACATAAAGCCTGTAAGTTCTTTAAATTCCAGAACTTATTCATGTCGCCTTTGTGAGGAACTATATGATCAACATCTGTAGCTGGTTTGATTCTGCCGTGTTTGAGACATTCAACGCATAGAGGATGCTCAGCAAGAAATGTCTTTCTGAACTTCCCCCATTTACTTGTATATCCTCTTTCTCTTGAAGATCCTCGATGTTTATCAAACTCATTTGATACTTTTGTTTGATGTTCTCTACAGTATGCTGAACCTTGAACAGCATATTTATGACATCCGGCATACTGACATGGTTTTAAAAATAAATTAGGCATATATTAAGAATTAGAAAGCACAAACAATCTGCAACAATCATCTGTGCTTTGGTCGTTTTATATACAAGGATATTTTATGAATCAGAACAATCTAACCTTAAGTATTGATCCTGCCCTGCAGCAAGCTATTGAAAGCATATATGAGTTATATAATCCGACCATGTTGGCTCTCGCTAAAACTGTTTATTCAGTCAACAAGATATTTTATTCTCAGGAGTTTGAAACTATTCTCAGAACAACATCCTTAGCCATGGAACCATCAATAAAATTGGCTATGGCTGTAAAAGAACTTGTTTCTCCTTCCCTGGCTAAAGCAGCAGTTCAGTTTGCTCAATATGCTAAAAACTTATCTTCAATCATCAATACGTTAGATACCAATTCTCAGAATGAACTCTGTTCTGAAATAAAACGATTAAAGAAAGAAGATTTTCAATGTATTGTTAAAGGTTATGAAAAAGTTGAATCTCTTGACAACAAATCAAAAACAGACTTTGATAATGTAACGCAAAAGTTATCAATACAGGAATCAACTCAAAACCTGATTAGTTTTGCAGATTTAGATCCTATTGCTATCAAAGCAGAACTTAAGAATATATCTAATCAATTAAGTGTCGTTGAAAAGAATACAAAGCCTAAACCTCTGTACCAGGTAATTATTAAAGACCTTCTAATAGGTCTTGCAATTAACGGACTTATTTATGGAATTTCTGAGATTTATCAATACGGTCAAACAGTTTACGAACAGAGCGTACAACAAGAAATTCATAAACAAGACGAGACACAGCAACAGCAAGAATTCCAAGACAGAAGAATGATAATGCCACAAATAGCACAATCAAAAAGGAATCTACCTGCACAGTATAAATGTTAGTTGTTTCTCCAGAATAAGCTAAGAAAATTAGGTCTGGAAGACCATTTTTATATAAAGAATAAATCACAACACTTACGACAGCACAAAAGACTGGATAAATAGCCAGTTTGATCGCTGTATAACATATTGTTATAAGTTTCATTTGACTTATTCCTTTACATTTGACTTCTGATAAATCATGTCATACCACTCAATCAGATTGTTGAGATAAGTAGCGTTAATGTCGCAGTCTCTTGCCACAATCATCTGGTCATTAAGTAACTTCTGAAATGCTCTTTTGTCTTTTCCACAGCATCCACATTTACCTTGTGATACTGCTGAGGAAGCGGAGGCATCTTCGGACAGTGTTGCTGTGTCGGAATCGGTGTACCCTGAGAACTGCAACTGCAAAGCATTAAGTTCATCGATAGCACTAGCATAACGCTTTTCAAGATCATCCAGATCTTCTTGCGTTTTTGTTGCATTGATTTGCGCTGTCTTCTGGTGCTCATGTTCAACCTCCAGCTGTTGAATCAGATTAGTTTTTTCTTGCTCCAGTGCATATTTCGCAACGTTCAGACGTTCAATTTCTGCCTGATCGTCTCTTGTCGCATAACCGGCGATATAACCGACAGCAAAGGCGACTGCACCTAAAATCAGTGTATTCTTAATGGATAACATTGGGAGACTCTAGAAACGAAAAAAAAGCCTGAACTTTTCTAAGATAGAAATAGTTTTGCTTCAGCTTTACGGCGTCTGGTTAAGCCTTCAACTTCAACGCCACCGGCTTTGTTGATGTCAAGAAACTCATGTGCAGCGCCTTTAATGTCGCCGGCTTTGAGTTTTGCCCACAGCTTGAATCTGACAAGCTTGTAAATTCCACCTGATAAATTAAACAAAAGAGAACACAGTGCATCAAACTGTCCCTGTGTTACCTCAATCTCATCTGAATTCAAGGCTGAAATCAGCTGATGCTCAACTTGTCGTAGGTCTCGCAGTAACTGCTCATACGCCCACTGCTCGGTACATACAGAGCCTGGCTTTACGTCTGGGCCATGGTGGCCGTAGCCGATTGTCCAGCCTTTCTCAGTCTTCAGAGGTTTATACGCGGTAGTTCTTAAGCCCTCATAGTTCTGTATAAGGGCGATACCGTGACTACTTATGTGCATTGTCATCTTTGTCTACCTTAACGTTAATGAGTTGCTTGATTTTTGCTGAGATATAGTCACTGCCAAGAAAGCCTACGAAGGTGCCGATCGCGACACCCAGCTCTAAGGGCCAGTGAAAGTAGTATTCTGAGATAAGAATTAACGCTGAAGACAGCATTGAACAAGTCAGTGCTTCACATATCTTGGCAGCAAAAGTTCTTTTCACTGACCTTAAATAAGCCATGACAAAAGAACATCCTGCGCCAATAAGCAGGTATATAAATTCTGGAGTTAAATGGCGCAACATTTTAAAACCTTATAAAAAAACAAAAAGCCTTACATAAACTGCAAGGCTTTAACGTTCAAACAAATCTGAAAACCATGCTTACACTTCTACATGGTATTGTTTTATAGTATATTCTTAAAAAACGATCCGTTAACGATCCTTTTCCGATCTTTTTTAATTATTATCGGCTAAACACCACCCTCAAAGGTTTTAATTGATATTTACCTTCTAAAAAACAAAGCACCTTTTAAAGGTGCTTATCTTGATTATATAAATCAAATTATTTTTAAATATTCTGTAAAACTAATTGTTTATTCTGTTCTTTTTTCATTAGATCATATATAGACAAATAATGAACATTTAAGAGGTCACAAACACTTGGAAGTTGTATTTTTCCTTTTCGAATCAATAACCCATTTGGGGCTAATTTTTCATGGGTTACGATAGTACAATTATGAGTTTTTGCATATGCTACTAGATATGAATCAGCAACATTATAAAAGTCATCTTTCTTTGCTTGAGCTATATTTTCTGCTCTAAAACAATTTTCCATTGCTTGAAAAACTTTTTGTGAATTAGAGTCAAAACTAACAAATTGTGATTTTCTCTTTTTTACCCAACTAACTAATTCATCTTTATCATTTGCTCTTAAAATCTCATCATAGACATTTTTAATACTAATAAAATTATCTGTACCATTTATCGACTCAATCCAATTCCAAAAACCTGGGCAGAAATGAAATTGGTATTCAAAGTTTTTTGATTGAATAAAAATATTAGTATCGATTAAATATGTCTCTTGAGAACTCATTTTTAAAAGCTCCATTGAGTTGAGCTTAACTTATTAAAGGTTTTAATTGTCTTAATGTCCAATAAATTTAAAGCATCTCTATATGTAGTTTCGCCTGATAAGGTAGACAAGATTACAGATTTTGCAAATAATTGGCTTTCTCTTGATTTAACGCTGTTATAGTAATTTCCACCACCATTTTTTTTATCTTCGTTTTGTTTTGTAATAAAATTTTTATACTTTTCTTCTGCTTCTTCGTATTTAATTTTAAATTGTTCTTCTTTAATTAAATTTAAGTTTAACAATCTTATTAAAAAAGCGAATGAACTTACATGATATTTTTTTTGAGAATTAGATATTAGTTGCTCAAGATCTTTAATTTCTTGATAATCTCTTGTAATGGCGTCTTTAGGCATAAGTATATTTGCAGCAAATTCATTACACCATTTTTCCGTCTTAACTTTGCTAAATAGATCTGTATCAGACACACCACTAACACCTAAACAGATATGACCTAATTCATGGAATAAAGTAAATATTTGCCCGTGCGATGAGTCGTTAGCGTTAATAAAAATTAATGGAACTTTTTTATCGGCTAAAGCAAAGCCTCTAAATTCATCTAAATTAAGCCTGTATTTCGTGTTTTTTAAAACCTTGCTTGACTCAATTAAAATATAATGATTTTCTAGTTTCTCTTTCAAAGATTTAAAAAACATCGAAATATTAAGAGAATTTATTGTTTCTAAATGAAGAAAATCTGAAATAGACCTTGCTACAGCGATAGGATCATCTGTTATTGAGAATTTAGAATTAAATTTAAAATATACAGGGTCGTAATCTTGGATATACTCTCTAAACCAATCTTGATGACCAATGCAATAATCAATTTGTTCTTTTAAATCTATATTGTTTTTGGGTTCTGATGAATTAGGAAACTTTCTAAAATCATTAATACTTAGCTTATCATAATCATACACAGGCTCTTCAAAAAAGAAATACGCTACTGGATATCGAAGCAACTTAGACAATCTTTGTAAGGTTGACATAGTTAATTGCACGTATCCTTTGTTTTCCTTTTTTAAATTAGCAAATTTTTTATCTTCCATTAAGGCAGAATACATTTCTCCAGCACGGAAACAAGCCCACTTTATAACAGATGCTTTGATAGAAAAATATTCTGTCATTTTCTTTTTCCTAATAACCACTTTACTTTAATCTTAGTAAAAAAACTTTTATTATAAAGCGAATCAGATCATGTTTATCGATTTTTCTTATCACCTAGCTAAAAATACCGTCAATCTTTTCTGACAAATCGGCTTCACACTCTGTTTTCCTTGACCGTTGTTGTTCAATGTCATGGTAGTACATAAGTGTCTTAGGCTCATTGATTGGAATGTGCCTTTCAAGTAACCATTTTGCTGCAATCGTTGGATCTTGATTTGCTTTCTTGTAATGTCTGACAATACGTCTCATCTTTTGGTACGAAATACCTTTACAAGCACAAAACACTTGAATTGAACGATACTCAACTCCGTCATAAATAAAACTACGCATTTTCCATGTCCTCCAGATATACCAAAAGTTGTTTTTCAGCTCTTACAATCAATGTCTGAATATGGTGGTCATGTGCTTTTCTTAGTATACGCAATTCATCTCTACTGAGGTTGAGCTCTAAAGCGCCCTTATTCGTGCAAATAACGCTTAATATATCGCCCTCATCCCACCCACGTGAGTAGTAGTATTCCAAAAGCTTAAAGGCCCTAAAATTGGCATTTTTAAGCATTTGCATGGCTCTGTCAATTATCAACCCACTGTCATCGTCTATATCGTACGTTTCTTTTGCGTTTTGACCTGATAGATAACCTACGGCACCGAAGTATCTGCTCCATAATCCGTAATTATGCAGCAGATTGAGATATTCTGAGCTGTAGCCGTTTTTAATCGCTTCAAGAATAAATCTAGTCATCATCCCACTCCACACAAACTTCAACTCTTGGCTGTTCGTCATCACATGCCCACAGCTTAGATGCGCGTAATTCAGTTACCTGCACATCGTCACGATAAATAATCGCATTCATACCATCAAGAATTGCCTTGATGATATTATCGATATCTGGCTTGCCGGGTCTTACTCTTGAACTGCCATACTCACTAATCAGAGCGCGCTGTTTCTTGGTGTAGCTCTTAGGAACTCCAAAGAAAGCCTTAATACCAACTCTGCATGGCTGTGAGTAGTCTGGCTTAACCACCATGAAATCTAACGCATGCTGAGCCTCATACTTCACCAGAGCTTCATAGTTTCGTGTTTTGGTCGGAGTAACAGCATGACCACCAAAGAATCTAGGTCGACCTTTGCCACATGGTGTACCTGGTACTGAGAATTTAAGCTGCAATTTTTACTCCTTAAATTTTTATAGAGATATTTTCATACTGTGAATTTTGGCCGAGTACGCCGTAGAGAATATATATAAATAGAAGGGTGTGTTTAATAACACCCTTATATATTTATATATAAGGCGGTTTACTCACCTTGGTGAGTCGAGAAATCACCGATTTACTCACTCTGGGTAAACCGTAAAATTTCCGGTTTACTCACACTGAGTAAACCGAGAAAATGACGGTTTTTTACTCAGGGTGAGTAGTGAGTAATTTAGGACTACCCACAGTGAGTAAATCGTAAAAATCTCGGTGTACTCAGTAGTTAGCTTATGCTTACAAAAATTTTTTAAAAGTGAATATTGTCATAGTATTTAAGCTCCTTCCTTAGAGTCTAACTCTTTTGATTCACCTAAATAGCGTGCAAGATCTTCAATGGTGAACCACTTACCTCCTAGAGGGCTAAAGCTCTTTGGTAGTTCTTTTAGCCATTTAGCAACTGTTTTTCTTTCTTTCCCCATGAATTCTGCGAGTGCGGAGACGGTTACGCCACTGCTGTGCTCCATGTTGTAGTACGCCTCTCTAAGCTCATTTTTCTTGTCTTCTGTAGAAGTTTTAAACTGTTTAAGGTTGTTCTTTGGATCGCCTTCAAGGAAGTACTTATCAAGTTCTCCTGTGGTGTCAATTCGGTGTATTGGATAGTCAAACCACAAATTAATTGGTTTGAATGATCTGAACTCACGTAATGAGGAGGACACTCTCCATGCTGAGCGATAATCAGAGACAGAAGCATCCCAATCGAGCTCTTTACCTTTCTGTTGTGTTATATCAATCTCTGAGAAGTCCAGAATTGCATCAGGGTCACGTGTCAGCACGCCACTGCCGGATGCTCTGTCAATTGATTTCTTACTGCCCTGAGCGCCTTTTGAATGGTGGTGACAGTAAATCATACTTGCGCCTGTCTTGGCACCGATTCTGTCGAAGTAATTACAGAACTCTGACATATCAGCAGCACTGTTCTCATCACCAGTAATAACCTTGTAAATAGGATCGATAATGATGGCTTTAATGCCTGTAAGCATTGTTACCTGGTCAATGATGTACTGACTCAATCTGTCGAGTGGTAACGCATGACCACGTAGGTGCCACAAGATAATGTTTGAGATATTTGGGTTTTCATCAGGATCAGTTGAATATCCTAATGCTGAGTATATCTTTCTGAAACGTTCATCTGCCGAAGGGCCGTCAATTTCAAGATTGACGTATAAAACCTTGCATTTCTCGCACTGGAACTTACCAAGCCATTTTCCACCTTCTGCGAGAGCTACACACAGCTCCATAAGAGCAAATGACTTACCGGCTTTTGAAGGACCAGCGATGATCATCTTATGACCTTCACGCAACACACCTTCAATCAGTGGATTTGGAATAGGATCAGGATGCAAAAACTTCTCTGATAAAGAAGTAATTGAAGGTAGTGGATTTTCAACCTCTTCAAGAGAATTGCGCCATACAGACCAGTTCTGTGCACCTATATTTGTGGCAAGTAACTTCTGAACTTTGCCGTTACGTGTTGCGCCAGGAAGACGTGACAAACGCATCACATTCTTGTTCTGAGTGTCAACCTTAAACTTATGATTAGATAAGAAAGTGTACAGAAATGCCACTCTTTGAGCGTATTCCTTTTCATTTACAGCATCAATTTTAACAATGGCATGTAGTGATTTAGTGCCACTGAATACCAGTGCAGCAATTGGCAGATTCCAGCGCTTATAAGCACGATACTGTTCTTCAATTGATACTTCATCTGATTCGATTAGCGTGTATTTAAAGGCTGTAGCGTTTTCGTCTCTTACACCTTTACCGTCACATGGATTAAAACGAATCCACGCACCAGCATCTTCATTCCAGTCTCCAATGGTTGCACCTAAGTCGTCAGAATACTTCTCAAGAGAAGATAGCAGCTGTGATACAGTGCGACTAAAGTCACCTCTATTGGCAGGAGTATATTTGCCGTCTTCTCTCTGAAAAGAATTGACAACAATTCCTACGTAATCATCTGGTTTAAATAGTGTTTCAAGATACACTTTCAGCTGTTGAGCGCCACTTAAATAGCTGTAGTTGTCAGGGAGCGGTGAGCGCTCTTCTTTCTGAGATACCTGAGTGTAAGGTTCATCAACACTAATTTCGTCGTCAAAGCTGATTTCATGACCCTTTTCGCTTTCAGGACACCATCCCAATTCTCTTGCCATCTTGTAAATGCTTTTAACTGTTACATTACTGGTGTTTGAGCTGCCGAAAGAGCGCCATTTACTCTGACATACATTAGGACGATAGCGGGAATCATTACGTGACCATTCATCCCATACGTCACAGCTGTAAGAACCATCATGCAGAGCCATTCCCACTTCAACCCACTTCTCATAATTTAAGCTCTTTGGGTCGATTGCATATAGAGCGTCTTTTAAATCATCTTTCATAGTAAAATCTCTTACTGTTTAGGAGTGTATTGAGAAGGAACAATCTCATTTGGAACGATCCAGTGATTTGCTGCAATTCTGTCAATTAAGGATGTAGCATCTTTCATTGACCATGTGCCTACAGATTTAAAGCCATAACGCTCCAGCAGTCTTATCTGTTTAGCTGTAGTTAAATGTTCATTGGCACGTCTCATAAGTACATCAATCAGCTTAGTGGCTTTTCCACGTGAATCTATACCGTCAGCGCTGATATTGAATTTTTCAATGAGTTCTATCTGCTTTTGTGTAGGAGGTTCTAACTCCCATTTGAAAGTTGGTTCGTAGTCGTCAAGATTCTCTTCAATTGAGAAAATAAACTGCAGAGGATCGACAAACTTGGCCTTTTTACGTCTCTGAGCTTCAAGCTCTTTAGCTAAAGCCTCTTTACGCTGTTGAACAATATCTGTTTCTGCCTGTTCTTCAGCTTCAAGAATGTCGATACCTTCATCTTTATCATCGATTAGTGCAGCCTTTTCTACTTTTAAATCGATGTTCTGAGCGTGTTCTGCATCTTTAGCTATGATGCAGCTTGGACGACATAAAGATAATTTTGCCGTCATCCACAAAAAATCTAAAAGCAGTAATTCATTTTTGCCTGGATACAGTCGCATACCACGGCCAACAATCTGTGTATACAGTGAACGTGACTTTGTTGGCCTGAGATTTACAATGCAGTCAACTGCAGGACAGTCCCACCCTTCTGTAAGAAGCATTGAATTGCATATAACGTTGTATCTGCCACTTTCAAAATCTGACAAAATTTCTTTTCTGTCTGCACTTTCGCCATTAACTTCTATTGCACGAAAACCTTTAGAATTTAAAAGTTCACAAAACTGCTGAGAGATTGCTACAAGTGGCAGAAACACCACTGTTTTACGATTGAAGCACAGCTTAGTCATTTCGTCTGCAATCTGTTCAAGATATGGCTCTAATGCATTTCCCAAATCAGAAGGTATATAATCTCCACAGGATGTGCGTACATTTTGAAGATCAATATTAAGAGGGATCATCTTTGCTCTTATTGGTGAAAGATAACCGTCTTTCACTGCCTGAGCTATTGGGTACTCAAACGCAATAGAATCAAAGAAACTACTTAAATCTTTTTTATCACTTCTGTCAGGTGTGGCAGTAACGCCCAACACTCTGGCATTGTTGAAGTATTCAAGCACTTTCTGATATGATGATGACAGACAATGGTGTGCTTCGTCGACGATGATTAGATCGAATGCATTATGGGGATAAGCATTTAATCTTCTGTCATTGGTTAGTGTTTGAACAGAACCAATGACTATTTGTGCATCACTGTCTGCAGCAGAAAACTGAGCTTTTTCAAACTCTGGTATTAAACCTGTTACAGCCTGAAGTTTGTCTGAAGCCTGTTGTAACAGCTCATCTCGATGGGCAATGATAAGAGCACGCTCTCCATTGGCAACACATTTCTGTGCTACTGCAGAAAAGCATACAGTCTTACCTGTTCCTGTGGCCTGTATGAGGAGGGTTTTAGCCCTCCCCTGTGACCACTCATTAAAGACAGCTTGTACTGCTTTCTTCTGATAAGGTCTTAACTCCATTTAACACTCCTAATCCAACAAATCATCATTAGAAGTGTTAGTTGCAGGCTTGTTTACCTGAGAAGTTTTGACTGTAGAGCTTTTAAGTGCTGCAGTTGAGTTCTCTGCGCTTAAATTTGCATCTATGAAACGATCAATATCATTAGTCTCTTTTTCTTCATCGTTCTTATTGAGATAAGTACGATGCTTAATCATACAGCGACCTTTCTTACCTACAAGTTGATCCCACTTGACACGAACTTTTTCACCTTCTTTCTTCAAGCCTACAGAACGAAGGAACTGAGACAGTTTCCATTCCATGGATGAATACATGATCAAATCTGCTTTTACAGAAGTTCTGCCCTGATCACTATCAATGGCCAGAGTTAGAACAGCTTTGTTGCATGGTGGAATTTTTGTTGAGCCAGGGAAACGACCGCGCTCAAACTTAGTTACTGTAAAAGCGTACTCACCTTCATCAAGAAGAATAAAGTCACCACCATCCTGTTCAATCTCGTCATCCCAACCGAGTTCATAGCCTTCATTAGCCATAATTAAATCTCCTAAAATAATGAATTGTTAAGTTTGGTTAAAATCTTGTCCCACTGCGAAACAAGCTTGTGAGCGTATTCACCAAGTGGCTTGTTCTCCTCATAGCTCTTGGATTGAGCTAACAGCTCGCGCAATTGAGCTTCAGTAACATTGTCTTTTTTCATAAGCTCTGTAAGTTTCTGTTCTTCAGTTTGTGCTGCAGGAGAATTGCCGAAGTGTTCGGATATAAGGCTGTAATCCATATCAAGCATGTCTTCTAAGCCGTAGCGGTTTTTAGCATCCCAGCATGGATGATGACTTGTATAGATAACTCTTTTACCGCCTGTAGCTTTTGCTGAACCATTATCAGAATGTGATACATAGGTTTTATAGTTCAGAAAGAAAACAGCATCAGCCCACTCTTTTATTAGTGGAGAACTCTGACGTGTAAGTTTTAACTCCCATCTGTCAAAGGCTCCCTGTTCATCAGGCAATTCCTGTTTTCTCATTTTTGCGTGAGCTGTAATAACAACATGCTTACCTGATGCAATAACTTCATTTAATGCGTTCAGCATCTTTTCTATTTCTTCTGAAACGTATGTGTAGCCTTTTCCATAACCGAAAGATTCGATAGATGGCTGTTTGTACTTTTTGCAGATTGAATTGATTGCAAGCTGTTCAGCCCAATCAGCTGTATCAAGAACCAGAGTGCTACATTTATCTTTAGATAACTTCGCTACTTCCGTGATGGTTTCAAGCAGTTCTTCCCATGAGGTGCGACATTCGACACGAGCCACATCAAGATGTGCAGAGCCTCCTTCTGTATCGATAAACAAAGGATTTGGAAAATGAGAAGCAAAAGTAGTTTTGCCGATTCCTTCAGGGCCGTAAATAACGACTTTTTGAGGACGCAATACTTTGCCTCTTGTGATATTTAATTTAATTGCCATATAATGACTCCATACTTTTTTTGTGTTTTACCTAGTCAACTTTGACTAGGTTTTCTTTTCCTGGCACTCTGATTAACAGGCCACCAAGTAATTCTTCAACTCTCTTTTTGCCCAGCTCTTTTTCAACTGCAGTAAGAGTTTTTATCTTGTCGATATGCTCATAAGGTTCAATGCCGTTACTTTGTAATGTTCGAGCAACTTCTGTCTCATCTGTATACTTGCGTACACTGCGACCAGGCTTAATTACAAAACCTTTCCATTCTTTACCGGCTTTTGCGCAGTTAAAGGCATATTCCTTTACATCTTTAAGCCATGAAATGATCTCGTCTCCATGATTTAACAGAGTTAAGATCTCGTCTTCTGTCAAACTCTGAGTTTCGCCCATCTGTTCATTGAACTCCTTTAAAATCTCCATAAATTCCTCACTGTACTTTTTGCAGGTGGCTTTTGCCTTGCAGAAACGACACCAGTCGCCTTTTACAAATACACCATTACCGCTAAGAGCTTCTTCAGCTTTTGGTTTGAATAATGTCTCTGCTGCTTCCAGTAATTCTTCAATCGATACTGAATATGTACTAATGTTTTCTACATTAGGCTGATAGATAGTCATTGTTACGTTTTGGATGTTTTCATACACTTCCTTGAAGGTAGAGTAAGCACCAAGCGCATACAGCATCATCTGAGGATTTTTTAAAGCGCTGACTTTGACTCCGACACCGTTCTTATAGTCAACAATGTTGATATTGTTGTCATTGATGATGATGCAGTCGGCTGTTCCAAAAGCTCCTTTTGCGGTGTATTCTGAGAAGTCGATTTTCTGCTCAATCATCACAGCACTGCTGTCCGTTACAAGATTTTTAATGTATTCAGCATAGCCCTGAGCGTTACGCTCATCATCTGCGGTATAGTCATAGTCTGGCTTTTCAGGCTCTAAACCGGTAGGCCATACTTTAAGGATCTTGCCTAGCTTATAAGCACATAATTCATGCACTTCAGTACCTTTTTGTGCATCTGTAGAGGTGTTATCAGGCAAACCTTCACAGGCTTTAATACTGGCTGTACAATTCAGCCAGCGATGTGATGCTGATGCGCTTAAAATGGAATGTTCAGCCATGACTTAAGTCCCTCTAAAACTGATACATAGTCACACTGTTTAACTTCAGACAGCTTTTTTGCGCCATGCTTATGAAGTAAATCAAGAAAATAATCGCGACCGCCATTTACTTTTAATGTTTCAGTGGCAAACTTTTTTAAATCTTCAATTTTGATTTCCTTTTCAAGCTTGATAACAGGCTCTTTACCATCTAATTCGCTTAACTTTCTGCGAATTTCATCAAGCGAAATCTGAATGCGATCTAATTCGCCTACAATGCGAGCAACTGTTAACGCTTCTTTAGCAATACTCTCTGACATTTAGTTAGTCTCCCTATTAAGTTCTTTCCATACCTTAAGATCTGGATAAGCAAGTTTGAGGTACATCAGTCTTGCTCTTGGACAACCCTGTTCTCTCCAGGAACAGACAGAAGAAGTTGCTATTTTGCAGATATTGGCAACTTTGGTGACTCCGCCTAGCTCCTGAATCAGACGATCGGCCAATTCCCCCTTTAAAAGATTTTTAATTTCTTTTGGCTTTTTCTTGCTTGTCATACTGTATTTTTGAGCCCTCCTAAAAATTAACTTTAAAATTATGATAGATATATCTAGCTAAGATTGCAAGCCCTGTCGAGCAATTTTTATACTAAACTGTTAGATATATCTAGTTATTTTTATTTGTTGGAGGGGGCTATATGTTTGATTTTTCTCAATTAAGTGAAAGGATTTTATATGGCTTACAAAAAACAGGTAAAAAACAGGCTGACCTGTGTAAATTTACCGGATGTAAATCGTCAACTGTCAGTGACTGGTGTAATGGAAAAGTAAAAAGATTAAATTCTGAAAATGCTTTCAAGGTAAGTAAGCTTTTGCAGTTAAATCAGGAATGGCTAATCACAGGCAAAGGTTCACCAGATGCAGATGCTCATGACATTGCTGTGTTGGATGATAACGAACAGCCTTCAGATGATTATGTTCAGATTAAAGAGTATTCAATAAAATGTGCTGCAGGTAATGGCAGAGAACCAACTTATGAAGAACAGCACGAAAGTGTACCTGCAACGTATCGCCTGTCATGGTTTCAGCGTATTGGCGTGAATCCAAATCACTGCAAAAGATTCGTTGTTACAGGTGATTCGATGATACCAGTGCTGTATAACAACGACAGAATACTTGTAGATTTAAGCGATACTTTTCCTATTCACAATAATCATGTTTATGCCATTGTCTTCGGTAATGAAGTCAGAGTTAAAAGGCTTATATCTCAGATGAATGGTGATTTAATCATACGTTCAGACAATCGTGACAGCTACCCTGACGAAATCATCAAACACGATGAGGAAAATGTTAACTTTCGTGTTATTGGCAGAGTCATTGAGAAGTCCGGGAACGGTGGGTTGTAAAAATTTTGACTTTGCGTTTTCAATCTTATATAGTTGCGTCAGGATCACGACATAATAACAGCGAGGTTGATAAGATGAATATAGTGCTGTTTTTAAGAAGCTTTGCTCGTTGTTGCTTCTTTATTACAACTAAGAATAGACAATCTGATTTAAACAAAGCTAAGTATATAGCCTCATTAGATCGTATTGAAGAAAACCTAAACAAAGAAGAAGAACTGGGTTATCAACGTCACTTTATTGCAGTAGGTAATAGAATAAGACGTGCTGCCAAGGAATTATCTAATGCCAACTAATAACAATCAAATAGATAAAGATAATTCTGCTAAAACTCAAAAGGTTGCTCTTATCAGAACTCACCAAGAAGTTAGATCTGGTCCAATTCCTTCTCCTTCTGAAATGAAACAGTATTCTGAGGTTGATTCTTCGTTGCCAAATAGAATTATGGCTATGGCTGAGAAAGAACAGCAACAAACGTATGAGCTTAGAAAAAGTATTATTGATAAAAGAGATTTTATCTCATGTAGAGATTATGATTACGACGTAAAAGCACTTAGATACTGCACATTTTTATGCTTTTTATTTATGTTGTTGGCAGCTTTATTGTTTTATTTAGACAAAACAGGTGCAGCTGTATTTTTTGGTGTAACAGCATTCATTACATTACCAAAAATGTATTTAGATCCAAGAGCAAATAAAACAAGTAAAAATAAAGAAGATAAAACCGAGCAACAATAAAATCGAGTAGGAGGAGAGATTAACTCCCACTCCTCTCACAACACCGTACGTGCCG
>OLFZ01000210.1_pt1 | contig 67479 bp, 60 predicted proteins | sample 1604861 | NCBI WGS metagenome assembly OLFZ01 (sample SAMEA3888895, study PRJEB22519) | human gut metagenome | biome: human gut; feature: human-associated habitat; material: faeces | place: Denmark | collected 2011 | reverse complement strand
GCGAGAAATTGCCGGTACGTCCCATCTTGCAACGTTTTCCTCTTGCAACCCTACAGACCTCTATCGGCTTGGAGTCAACAAAGAATTGTTCCTCTCCGCCATCCATTTCCATGGCAATCCGCTTGCGCAGTTCCTCACACAGGCCTGCCGTTTTCTTCCTGCGGTCATTGAACTGTCTCCTTGATATGAGATTAGGAATGTTGTCCTTGTACTCTTGCAATTTATAGTCGAACAACCACTTCTCACTATCAATGCTCTCGGTCTCTGCCGTCAAGGATAGCGCCACCACTTCCAAATCCGAAAACTTGGGAACAGGACCACGACGTGGAACATTACCCGATTCATTGACGAGATTTTCAGAGAATTGCTTGCATATCTCGAGTATTTTGACGAATTTTGTATAAAGGTTGTACATACGATGGTTTGGACTTAATGTTTTGAACACCACTAAGTTACTAAAAATCAGCGATATGTGCTACTTTTTACTCATATTTATCAACTTAAATTAATTCCGCCAACGGGTTAGATAAGATACGTATTATCACGGAAAATAAAAAAAACGAACTAAATAGAATAATAATATGGCTAAAAACGTAACATACAGATTGAGACTGCTCATCGTAGCTATGCTCGTGGCTGTATCGGCTAACGCCCAGCAACTGGGACTCAAGACCAACTTACTCTACTGGGCTACCACAACCCCGAACGTCGGTCTCGAACTTCAGACCGGCAGAAAGCACTCCGTTCAGGCCTTCTATGGCATCAACCCCTGGAAATTCAATGACAATAAGAGCATACGCCACTGGGTGGTACAACCCGAATACCGCTACTGGTTCTGCCAGACGTTCAACGGATGGTTCCTCGGAGCACACGCTATGGGAGGACAGTTCAACGCTGGTGGCATCGAACTGCCGTTCGGAATGTTCAAGGAGTTTAAGGACCATAGATATGAAGGATGGTTCGTTGGAGGCGGTCTGACTGCCGGCTACCAATGGCCTCTCTCAAAGCACTGGAACCTCGAGACTTCGCTCGGAGTGGGTTACGACTACATCCACTATAAGAAATTCGAATGTAAGACGTGCGGTAACAAGAAGGGTGAGGGACATCACAATTATGTAGGCCCTACAAAGGCAGCCGTGGAGCTGATCTACGTATTCTAAATAAAGAAGACAGCCCACTATTCACCACACATTTTCACTAACAATAAGATCCACCATTATGAAATACTACATTATACTATCAGCAGCCCTCGCCATCAGCGCCGTCAACGCGTCGGCACAGACGAGGAGGTCGACCAAGATTCTTGACCGTCAGGTGGCGGTGGAGAACATCAAGGCGACAAGAGCTGACGACCAGTTCTTCGTAGGAATGGACCTCCGCCTTGACTCGCTACGTATGCCTGCCAACAGACGCATCGTCCTTACGCCGGTTATCGAGTCGGGAGAGAACAGCGTGGCTCTGCAGCCAATCGTCATCAACGGCAAGAGACAGAAGGTTATGTACGACAGAAGGGACGCCAAGCAATATCCCGGTGCTTATGACGTGACAAGGAAGAACGGTAAGGAGCAGACGTTCGCTTACCAGACTCAGACCGAGTTTGCCGACTGGATGCGCTCAGCAGACGTCGTAATAAAGGAAGACCTCTGCGGATGCGGCAAGATTGACGACCAGGAGCAGGAGACCGTAAAGAAGATGAGACAGCCCAAGGTGGCGTTCATACAGCCCGTCGCAGTGGAGCAGAAGACATACGAGATGTCAGGAAGAGCCTTCATCGACTTCCCCGTCGACCGCACGGAGCTGCATCCCAACTATCGCAACAATCCGCGTGAGCTGGCGAAGATTGTCGACACCATCAACGTGATAAAGAAGGACGCCAATATGACAATCACCAAGATTGAGATTCATGGCTATGCCTCACCGGAGGCTCCTTACGCCCACAATGAATACCTCGCCACTAACCGTGCCGCTACGCTGAAGAACTACGTGCGCCAGCTCGTCCATCTGGACGACCGCCTCTTCACCGTAAACGCTACGCCGGAGGATTGGGAAGGTCTCTGCAAGTATATCAAGGACAGCAACCTCGACAACCGAAGCGCCATCCTCAAGATTGCGGAGGACAACTCTATAGAACCAGACCGCCGCGAATGGCTCATCAAGTCGCAGTATCCTGAGGAGTATCGCACAATGCTCGCTTCATGGTATCCGGCTCTCCGCCATTCTGACTACGTCATCACCTGCAACGTGCGCCCGTTCTCAGTGGAGGAGGCTAAGGAGCTTATCAAGACCAAGCCGCAGCTGCTCTCGCAGAACGAGATGTATATGGTGGCTCAGACTTACGAGCCGGGATCGAAGGAGTTTAACGAGGTGTTCGCCATCGCAGCCCTCATGTATCCCAACGACGAGACTGCCAATCTGAACGCTGCCTGCGCCGACATCAATGAGGACAGATTCGCTGAGGCGCTCCGCAAGCTGGACAAGGCTGGCGACTCCGCTGAGGCTTACAACGCAAGGGGCATCTGCTACTGGCACATCGGCAACGACGAGAAAGCCATCGAGTGCTTCAGAATTGCTTCCGACAAGGGATGCGAGATTGCCAAGCAGAACTATGACGACCTACAATAAAAAGACATAAACAACCATACACCCTTACAACACAAAAACTAAACTCGGCTTTACAAACACAAAGACAAGCCAAACACAGAAACTCTTTAAAAAAGAAATATTTTTACTAAACACAAAAATTATTAATCACTTAAACTTCAAAAGTATGAACAAGTTTAAATTATTCCCATTGGCACTTGCTGCCTTTGCATTCAGCGCTTGTACATCAGAAGACGCTGTTGAGAACAATCCTAACGTGGAAGGCGTTAAGAGTTATGTAGCCGTAAACATCAACAATGTTGGTGCTGGTGGTACACGTGCTGACGGCGCTACTTATGAGAACGGAACCGTTGCAGAGAGCAAGATCAACACAATCCGCTTCTACTTCTTCACATCGGAAGGTGCTCCTTACAAGTTGGCAGAAGGCAGGAACTGGTTGGAGCTTTCACCTGATCAGATGACAGCTTCTACTGGTAACGTTGAGAACATTACCAACTCAATGCTTGTAATCCAGGGCAAAGACATGGCTTATCCTCAGTCTATGATGGCTGTCGTAAATCCTGAGACAATCGAGAATGGTAAACTTACCGATTTCATGACAAAGTCTCAAGTTGAGGGTGTTGTTACAACTCAGAACTTCAATGGTCAGAGTGCTACTGCTTCTGACTTCGTTATGACAAGCTCTGTGTACGCAAATGGTAAAGATAAGGTTTGGACATCAGACATTTCTGGTCATGTTGCATTGTCAGAAGATGAAGCTAAGGCCGATCCGGTTGACATTTATGTAGAGCGTGTTGCTGCCAAGATTACTTCTACTGCAAGTGGCGCTACTGAGTCTAAGTTCAAGGTAGGTGAGACTGCAACAGGTACTCCGGTTTATGCTATGATCAAGGGTTGGGGTATTGCCAAGGAGAACACAACGGCTAATCTCATCAAGGTAATTGTACCGACTTGGACAGAAGCTGCAATCGGCTTTAACTGGAACGATGCTAACTTCTATCGTAGCTACTGGGAGACAACTCCTAATAACGATGGCACATACAAGTCATGGGCAGACTACACCAGCACAGCTATTGGTGATGTTTACTACACCGCTCCTAACACAAGCGTTGCAGAGACTAATAGACCTATCTATGTAGCTGCAGCTCAGCTCGTTGACGCTGCTGGCAATCCTCTTGAGATTTCTAAGTATAAGGGCGTTCAGTATCTTTCTGAGAATGATGTTAAGAAGGTCATTCTGAAAGAGAACAAGAATTTCTTCAAGGTGGTTTCAACAACAGCCGCAGGCAATTCATACGAAACTCTTGACCCAGCTGATCTTGTTTTTGTTGTTGACGCACATAAGCCTTATGAGGTTAAGGCTCAGGTTAAGGACGGTGTTGTGGTTTACCAGAAGACTGGCGAAACTTACGTTGTAGCTACAGACGCAGCTAATGCTGCTTACGGTGCCAACAATGCAGTTATCTACAAGGACGGTATGACTTACTACTGGACTTCAGTTAAGCACCTCGGCGCTGCTGGCAAGACTGGTGAGTTCGGTATGGTTCGTAACCACTTCTATCAGGTTGACGTTACTAAGATCACTGGTTTCGGTACTGCAGTATACGACAAGAATACTGATTTCGTTCCCACTACTCCGGAAGATGAGCCTACGACTTATCTCGCAGCTCGTATCAACGTTCTCTCTTGGAGAGTTGTTGCTAACGGCGTAGAGCTCGGTAAGTAATCTTACCTCACAATGACATCACTGACACATAATATTGTGACACCTGTTCCGGCTGATGCCGGACGCTCTAAATAGAAATATGAGGGGGAGGCTGTCGGCTCACCCGATAAGCTCTCCCTCATATTTTTTTCTCAGACAAAAGACGCTCCGCACAATGAGGGCGTACAGCTGATTATTGTTCCCTATAGGGGGAGGTATCGAGCCGACAGATACAAAAGAGAGGTCGGCATGGCGAGACACTGAACAAGGTGATAAGCCCACTAAAAGAAGACTTAATAACGACTACATATACATTATATATATAAGAGACCATCTCACAATATCACGAACAGAAAACAAAAGCTAAGCAATATGAAACACTACAAGCGCCAAATAATAAGCGACCTCAAGGCCATCGCAGCTGTGATGGCAATGATGTTCACCGTTACCTCGTGCGGAATGATGGAGGACGACCAGTCGGACTGTCCACAGGCGCTGCGCGTCAACTTCAAGTATGACATGAACATGAAGTTCGCGGACGCTTTTCCTAACGAGGTGAAGACCGTTACGCTCTACGCTTTCGACGAAAACGGTCGTCTGGTCCTCGAAAAGCAGGACCGCGTGGAGGACATTAAGAAGCGTGGCGGATATATGAACGTGGACGAGCTGAAGCCCGGCGACTATACGCTCAAGGTCTGGGCGGAAGGCGAGGAGAGATACACAGGTTCGTATGTCTTCGGAAAACCCGAGACGGCAACTCGTGCTGACGACATCAGCGTGCTCACAAGCCGCATCAACCGAACCAGCCGCACCTTGGACCACGACATCAACGGCCTTTATCACGGACTCGTGAAGAAGGCTGACCTCAATCTGGAGGGATTCGGCGTGAAGACTGCCACTGTGGACTTGATGAAGAACACAAACGTCATACGCGTGGTGCTCCAGAACACATCGGGCAAGCAGATTAAAGCCGACGACTTCGACTTCTACATCGATGACGACAACAGTTACCTCGGATTCGACAACGCCGCGCTCAAACGTACTGCGATGGCAGACAACGAGGAGCTGCCGGAAGACTCAATACGCTACGTGCCATGGTCGAAGTATGACGGCATCGTCGGACAGAACCGCACCGTAACACGCGCTGAAGGAACCACACAGGCTTCGGCAGTGGTGGCAGAGATGACCGTCAACCGACTCTTTACAGGCAAGAACCCGCAGCTCTGCGTTCTGAAGCATGAGACGGGAGAGAAGATTTTCCAGATTCCGCTTATCGACTACGTGCTCCTCGTAAAGGGCAAATACAACAGAGCGATGTCTAATCAGGAATATCTTGACCGTCAGGACGAATACAGCTTTATCTTTTTCCTGGACGCCAACAACAACTGGCTGTCATCACACATATTCATCAACTCCTGGAGAGTGGTGCTGAACGAAACAGAGCTTTAAGCGCCACATCCCAGCAAGGGAGAGAGACTTAATAACACAAAAACTAAAAACCAAAAGAAACTGACTATGCTTAGAATAAACCGCAATACCTCCGCGCTGACAGTTTCGCTCCTGTTTGGTCTGCTGTCCACAACGTCGTGCGGCTTCGATGACGGCTACGACAAGGAGGACACGGGCGACGATAATGTGAAGGTGGCATTCAGGATGGCCTTCGTCAACGACAACACAAGAGCTGTAAACGACGGCTGGGAGGACTACAATCCGACTGACCCAGGCGACGCCTACGAAAACGCCATCAACGCTGACCAGCTGCAGATTAAGGTCTGCGACAAGGACGGAAACATCATTGGCGATGTGCAGGACGTGAGAGTGATAGAAAACCAGATCACCGGAACATGGGAAAAGGCTGGCGCGCTTCTGAAGAAGGCCAATAAGATTATGGTGTTCGCCAACTGCGGAACCGACAACGTCACACTGGACAACATCTCATCGCTTGCCTTCCGCGTGGACCAAACCAAGCAGTATATTCCCATGTGGGGCGTAACAACGCTGACCAAAGACCTCGTTGTCGGAAAGCAGAACAATCTCGGCACCATCGACTTGCTCCGCTCTCTCGCTAAGGTGAAGGTGAAGATGGCTGACGGTATGAAAGCCAGAGGCTATGCCTTGGGCAGCATCACCTTCAACAACTACAACACCGAGGGCTTTACGCTGCCGCTGACCTACAACACGTCAAAGAACACAAAGGAGATATTGTTCAGCGGTTCGCTTAACGCAAAGCCTTCGTGGAGCCAGTCCGTAACGATGACCAACACCACGACAGACGAAGAGAGCATAATGCTCTACATTCCTGAGTATGACAACAAGGCAGCCGCTGCTGACCGGAAGGCAAGCATAACCTTAAACCTCAAGTGCGACGGCATGGACGACGGAACTTACACATTGCAGTTCTGTAACTACGTGGACGGTGTGGCAGATCCTTCCACACTCTACAACATACAGCGCAACCACTACTATGAGTACACGGTGAACAAGGACGACAGACTGAACGTCACACTGAAGGTGCAGATGTGGAACAAGCGCACACACTCTGAGATTATAATGTAACAACATAGAGTATTTACACAAAAACTAAAATAGCGATGACTCACGCCAAGAACATTTTCACATACATGCTTGCGCTTTTCTCAACGCTCGCCATCGTAGGATGTAGCTTTGAGGAAGATCACGCCGATTGCCAAGGGAAGGGTGAGGGCGAGAAGATGCAGGTGGAGCTAAGGCTCACCGCTTCGGCTAACTCGCTGACACGTTCCTACAGCACCTCCGACGGCGTAACGAGAGCGTCATGGGTGGACACAAACGCTGCCCGAGAAGGAGAGATGATGCACAATTGCTTTGTTGTCATCGTCCAGAACGGCAAGATACAGGACATAGTGGTGAAGAACGACTTCACGGAGGAAGTAGAGCAGACCAGTCTCAAGGCGAAAGCCGAATTGGGCAACGCCACGTTCTATTCGTTTGCCAATATCACGCCCGCAGATCTCGGAATAACAATGACGACAACGCCCGCTGAGATAGAAAGCAAATACTATAAGGTGGAGGGCAATACCACAACGCTCAGCACCAACGGCATTCCGATGAGCAACAAGCAGACCGTCAACATCACCAGCAAGAAACAGCAGGTGGATCTGGAGGTTATCCGTATGATGGCAAAGGTGGAGCTTAACTTCACCAACGACACGGGCTATGATCTGAGCATAAAGAGCGTCAAGCTGACCGACATCACCGACAACGCTGCTAACAACGTAAGCCTGCTGCCTATGAAGGACGCCTCGGGCAATGTGGTGCCGAACATCAACCCTTCTGCCACATGCAAGGATTACACAGTAAGCATCGGCGGCACGTCAGGCACTCAGGTGAAGAACGGCGGCAAGCTGCAGACCACGTTCTACGTGAACGAGAGCGTCGCCCGCAATCCTAAGTACTTCGTTCTCAGCATCAACACCGACAAGGGAACAGTGACGAACCGCATCGCCATGACAGAATGGAGCAAGATAGCACGAAACGACTACTTGGTTATCCCCGTCAAGCTGGTTGACTACCGCATCGAGCTGGAGCCGCAGGTCTTCACAGCCATCGGCGTAATCCCCGAACTCAACTATGTTGGCGACCGCATCACAGCCACATTCAAGTCGTACGGCGAGTTCCATCTGAAGCTGCACGTCATTAGGCGCAGCGACAACAAGGAGCTGAACAACTGGACCTTCAAGGGCATCACAACGCTTGAGGCTGATCCGGCAGGAGGAGAAGGCACATCCATCTACGACGAAGCGCCTTACTTCGATAAGCGCACCAAGACCTTCGAAGGATATATCAGCCCGCGTAAGGGATACGCCATCCACGAAATCAACGTCGAGATAAACGGCGTAACAATCCCATATCGCTTGCAGATAAACAAGGAGTAACATTTAATAATAGGTGGGTATGGCATTCCTGCCATACCCACTTTTAGATTTAACAAGTACGAACATAATACCTTTTGAGATATGAAAAGTCGCAAAAACAACATAAACAGACCCGCACCGTCAAGAAGACTGCTACTGCAGCTCCTAACGATGATGGCACTTACCGCAGCGCCAAGCAGTGTGTATGCGCAGAGCTTAGGCTTCCACAAGAATGGCCAAAGTGGATTGCCGCTTGACAGCCGCGGCATGCAGCAGACTGCAGAATGGCATTACTATTATTATCTGCCGACAAATAGCAACACAATGGAACTTGAGTTGCCTTTTGATGGATGGGGGAAAAGCTCAACCAATGACCTTGAGCCTTACGGATGGATTCGTTGGTATGACTATACTACAGACCTAAAGTCGGATAGACTGACAGTATATAATTCAAGTTCTACAAGTTTGTATAATTCGAAGGACAACACCAGCAATAAGGATATAGGACTTATTGCCGGTACTCTCAGAAATTCTGCAAGAGATTATGCAGGAGTCAAATACAATAAACCGACGGGAGCAGATGCAGAAGATTGGGCTGGAGAAACTATCGCTTGTGACGTAAGCCGATACAATGATTATGATCTTACTAAACGAGGGAATTATCCTAAATATACAAATTATGTTAAAAAGGAACCAACCCTCTCCATCCGATACATCTTCCACATCAAGTCTGCAGCATATCTGGCAAAGCGAATCAAGGATGCTTTATGTGATCACAGCAGGGCTGCTGACCTGACTCTTGAGGACAACAAGCGTATCGTATTCGGTGCAAAGGACGCAAACGCAAATATGACGCTGCGTACAAATATGAAGAATTCTGGTGGACAAAGCTATTGGTTCTATCCTTTGAGAATAACCAAAGGTAAGACGGTTTATCCAACTACAGAGAGTCAGAAGATAACGGCAGCAGACTTCAATACCACTATGAAGCAGGCTATCAAGATAGTGTGGAGGGTCTACAATGAGGACAAGACAAAGTATTGCCAACTTTCATCCGAGACTCAGTTCTGTGACTTGACTATAAATGCACTCAAGAACGCGACTTGGCGTAATGTTTCTAATGGCGCTACAACTGCAAAACCTACAGATATAGGCTTCGAACAGACTGTATATGTAGTGGCTTGGGCTGCAAATGGCGATTATATGTGTCCCGTTGCTAACTTTGAGGTGTTCATTCATAAGGGATATCCTAAGACAAAGGACGAGCTGACTGCTGACGGCGACGTAGACCGTACGCTTTCCTATTTTGAGGATAAGTATGAGCAGCAGATGGACATCTCGTTCGATGACGACAATCCTGATCTGACATTGGATGCGCCGACAACGCCATTGAACAACATGAGTCTTAAGCCGTCCGACTTCAAATCACGTGCATACGGATTCACCTATGCGCTACTTGCAAATAATGATTATTATTATGATCGTAGCACACCACATCACAGTAAGTCACCTATCCACGGTGATTATGGTCTCTATAAATCGGGTAACCTACGTGGCATTTCGTATGATAATGAAAACGGATACCAATGGTGGGCAGCTGGTTCTCCTACTATCTACGATCGTACCTACGCAAAAACCAACCACAAGCAGTACGGACACTTCCTGTATGTGGACGCTTCGAACGAGAGCCGTCAGATTGCATCTGCCGACTTTAAGGCTAACCTCTGTACAGGTTCACAGCTGATTTTTAGTGGAGCCGTTGCCGAGTATACCGCATCATACAACGCAACTGCACCGCAGGTGATGTTCCGCCTTTATGGTATCAATAAGGACGAAAACGGCAACGTGACCGACCAGAAGCTTATCCAGTCGTTCTCGTCAGGCGACTTTAAGACTAATACAAAGACACACGAATACGGTAAGTGGTATCAGATTTACAGTAAGCAGGTGCTTCAGAAGTCTGCTGCTGCCGACAACTACACCGACTTCCGCATTGTGCTTGACAATATGTGTCAGAATACAATGGGTGCCGACTACTGTATTGACGACCTTTGCCTCTACACCCAGACATCTAAGCTGGACGTGCTGCAGAACAGGCCGCTCTGTCCTAACGAGACAGGTTATGAGACAGCTCCCGAGGAAATTACACTGAAGCTACGCGGCATCTACGAGACCTTCCAGGCGATGGTGAACCAGAAGGAGTCGAAACTCTTCTATCGTATCTACGACGCTACCGGAAAACAGGTGGAAAACATCGACTATGACGGCGACGGACACCCCGACGATTACGGCATAGCACGCATTCCAGAGTCTTACAATGCGGGATACGTTCTTCCTTCGGCAGCAGCCGGTGGCAAGACTAACGTTCCGATGTTCGAGAACGACAACAGCGGCAACCGATGCTTGGTAATCGCCAACCGCAACTTCAACATCGTACCGGGCAAGGACTATTACTTCTCCATCGCTTATCCGAGCGACGACAATCCTGATGTACCGGGCAAATGGGGTAAGAGCACAGACGTCTGCTCTACGTATAGTGATATATTCCAGGTGGTGGAGCAGAACATCAAGCTGACCGACAAGAACAGTAACGTGCTCACAGCTCTGAGAGTGGACTGTAACTCCCAAACTCCGACCGTGGAGGTGATAGCAAAGATAGAGACGGCTGACCCAGTGAACGGCGGTAAGGTGACCATCGACAATGTCAAGTTCGACTGGTTCCTCTCAAAGCCTAACGCAGAGAACGAGCTTTACTCTACAACAGGTCTGTTGGAGGCATTACACGCTTATCGTGCCAAGTATCCGGAATACAATGGATTGAGTACAGATTTCCGCTATGTAAACTATGCTCAGTACGATCTCTTGAAGAAGTACGTGGACAGCAAGCAGCTGATTCTGAACGCCAGCAACTCAATGGGCAACCGTACGTTTGCTTCTGACGAGATGGGTCTTTACAAGATTGCTGTAATCCCAGTGCAAGCCAAAGCCACCATCAACGGTCAGGTATACGAAATCTGTGCTGCCCCGATGTTAGTGGATCTGCGCGTGGTGACCGACGGACCGAACATCAACTTCGGCTTCCCTAACGTCATCTATCCGAACGACGCACGAACAGTACGTGTAGGTCTGCCGCAGATAAAGGCGATAGCCGAAAAGAACGGCGCTCTGAATCTGCCGATGACAGGCATTGAGGGAGCCAAAAGCGTAAAGATGAGATACGACGCTCAGGTGTCTATCTCTAACACCAACGACCCGGACTTCAACTCCACAAAGCAGGCGATCGGCGTGGTGACATCAAGCACCATCTACGAAACCGATAAGACTGTAGGCATCCGCTTCAACCCCAATGCCGCTACAATCCTGAAGGAAGGCTACTGGTATGAGATAAACTTCAGCTATGACAACGCAGACGGTTCTATGGCAAGCTGTCCGGGCGAGACATTCATCAAGATGTGCATCGTGCCCGAATATGCCACATGGAACTCGTCGCCAAGAACTGCCAGCACAAACTGGAACGACGACAACAACTGGCTGCGCTCTACGAAGGCTGAGATCTTCAAGGATTCATACGCTGACTATAACACCACAACGGCATTCATGCCGATGAAGTTCACGAAGGTGACTGTGGCTAATCAGAAGGACAAGGGCAAGGTTTATCCTAACCTCGACGAGATAAGCTACAGAAGCAACGGCATCGCTTCCTCAACGAAGATGAAGAGCTTTGCTTACGACTTCGTGGCGAAGTGGAGTGACACAGCAGACGGTTCGGACAACGGCAACGGCACTTTCTCTTGCGAGAAATGGGCAGGCAACTTCTGCGACCAGATCTACTTCAAGCCGGAGGCAGAGCTTCTTTACGCCAACTACCTGACATACAACAAGGCTTATGTGGAGAAGGAGCTGACGCCTAATACGTGGAGCATAATGTCTTCACCGCTTCAGCAGACCTACGCCGGCGACCTCTACGTTCCGAAGAACAACGGACAGGAGATGTCGGAGGCATTCCAGCCTATAACATATAAGGAGGGAGTGAACGACCGCAGCGCTTATCCCGTTTATCAGCGCAGCTGGGACGGCGACGCAAAGGAGATTGTGGACAACACAAAGTTCTATCAAGCCCACGAGGACGGAACAGTGGAAGAGACCACTAACGACTTCTTCCTGACATCAGGGTACTGGTCGCACGTATATAACAAGGTGGACGAGCAGTACACTAAGGGACAGGCGTTCGCTGTAAAGGCGGGCGATAAGTACACCGCAGGTGCACAGGGCGCCAACGCTACAGCCGTAATCCGTCTGCCGAAGGCTGACACCCAGTTCAGCTATTACGACAGCGAGAGCCAGAACCCGGTGAATGTAACGGTCAACCGCGACGCTAATAGCTACCGAATGCTGCAGGGCGACGTTGCCGGCGACAAGACAATGGCAATGACTCAGCCGCTGAAGGAGAACCTGCACAGCGAAAACCGCTACCATCTCGTAGGCAATCCTTACACCTCATCGTTGAGTATGTATCGCTTCCTCAAGGCTAACCCAGCCTTCGAGAACAGCATCTGGACTCTCGACAACGGCAAGGTAACGGCTTACACGCTTGCTCTGGATGAGGCTTATGACAAGAAGACGGACGTTCTTGTAAGTCCTACTCAGGCGTTCTTCGTGAAGCTGAAGACTGGAGAGAGCGCTACAGAGGCAACATTCAATGCTTCAATGCTCATCAACAAGGACGTTACTCCAGGCGAAAAGGCACTCGTCATCCGCCCGACTCTCACGCTGACAACGACGGACGGTGTCCGTAACAGCGAGTCGAAGCTTATCGTCAACGACGAGGCAAGCCGCGACTACGTGGAGGGCGAGGATGTGGAGATGCTCGGTGAGGGCAACATTGCCGAGATAGCCCAGGTCTACTCAGTAGCCGGATCGCAGGCTGTGGCGCTCAACGCTTCCGACGACATCAACTGGATGCCGGTGGGCGTAGTGGCACCAAAGAGCAAGGACATCGACGTGAACATCAGCCTTAACAGCAAGATGCTTATCAAGATGAACAACGAAGGCTCGCAGCTCTTCCTCTTCGACGCTACAACAAAGACGTTCTCAGAGATTAAGGACGGCATGACGGTGAAGATGATGACCAACGACCACGGTCGCTACTACATCACCAACCAGTCGTCACTCAACACTACGGACATCAACACCATAGAATGCTTCTCACCGACGGAGAATACCATCGTGGTGGCAACGCTGAAGGGCGACATGAAGCGTGTGGTGGTATACGATGTGGCAGGAAGTCTTGTGACAAGCAACCACAGTGTTAACGGCGGTCGCTGCCAGCTCAACGTACCGAAGGCAGGCATCTACGTCGTGAAAGCCACGACAAAGGAGGACCGTACGGAGACATTCAAGATTGTGGTGAGATAACTATCGCACGCACAAGAACTAAACAATAAAGAAAAATCTTATCGTATTATTAAAAAAGGGAACGCTGTGAAGCGCTCCCTTTTTTGTTACTTTACTCAAGTTTTGCAAGCGAAAGGAGTTATAGGAAGTTATTCTCCCACAGATTCTTTTAGTTGTTATTTAGTAGTTATTAGTTATTAATTGGCTACGCCCTACGGTTAGCAGCTTGAGATTGTTCTCCCACAGATGCCACGGATTTTCACAGATTTTTTTTGATTACGGATTTATCTGAGTTTACTGAGGCTGCGCCGTTGAGATTAATTTGATGTCCAGCAGCCAGTGCAAACTTAGGAGGCTATGGCGTCTCGCCGTAGCCACGCAGCCTTCCATAGCAAGTCCTCAATCAGCGCCGTGTCCCGAGGGGACACGTATCTATCAGAAACCCACTGCAAGCTCCGAAGGAGCGCAGCTGTGGGATAAGCACTCATCACCATCTTGGTTCCGCGAAGCGGGACCAACCATCATCAACATTATCGAGGATGTGTAAGTCCCCCCTTCGGGGAACACTTGTGGGAGAGATGGGAGAGCTCACGTACCCACAGCTGCGCTGCTTCGCAGCTTGCAGTGGGTTTCATGACATAGGTCCCGCTCCGCGGAACCCGCAGCTCATACTCAATCTGTTTGCATTCGTGGGTGCGTGGCTACGGCGAGACGCCATAGCCTCCTAAGTTTGCCTCATCTGCTGAATAATTCAAAACTGGACAATTCATAATGCGCCTTGGCGCACAATTCAAAACTCACAATTCAAAACTCACAATTCGGATGGCGGGAGCCATCCGTTTTTATTCCTTCTGCAAGCTGTTGCGATACATTGTCGGTGTCATGCCGCAAACCGACTTGAAGATCTTTGTCATTGACGGAGCGTCGCTAAAACCTACGCGAATGGCAATGGTATTGAAGCTCTGCGAGGGCTCTTCTTCGATGATGCGCTTCACCTCCTTCACCTTAAGCTCGTTTAGCCAGGTGTTGAAGTTCTGGTTCAGCACGTTGTTGAGGTACTGCGAGAGGAGGCGCTTGTTAAGACACATCTGCTCCGCCACCTTGTTAACGGTGAGTCCCTCGGCAAGGTATGGGCGGTCGCCTCTGTTCACCCAGCGGTCGATGATGACGGAGATGGGGTCGTCGCCGTTATCGGCAGCTTCAGTCTGCTGCGTCTCTCCGTTGGTGTCGGCATTGCCGAAGGCTTTACCCAGATGCAGATAGATTTCCTGGATGTTCAGCGTGCTCGTGGTGATGATGATGGAGAGCACAAACTGTATCCACAGCGACGTTACGTTAAACTCTGGTGTGGTTACGAGGATGGTGACGCAGCAGAGAATGTAAAAGACAATGAGCGACCACACGAGGATATGAATCCACGTGCACTTGCTGCATATCTCGCCGTCATGATAATGGCGGATGTGGGAGAGGAAGCGCACCTTCGATACGACAAGAAAATAAACGCCTATGGACGTTATAACAACTACGTAAGCGGTAAGTATGGCGTCGAGTACCCGCGACGTGGCACACTCAAGATAGGCATCATAGGAGGCTGTGAGATTGTCGCTGTCGACAAGGGCATGGAGAGAGGGGATGAAGAATATGGCGTAATGGATGAGGGCTATGACCACTATCGGCACCGACATATATACGCCGAGCCGATACGACACGTTCACCTTAGAATAGAGGAAGGTCTGAAGGCCCGCATAGATGACGATTACCTGGACGAAGAAGATGGTGGGTATGACAAACTCGTACATGTTCTGATAGTCATAACCGAGGACGATGGTTATGAACATTAGGAGGTGTACGAAGCCTTCCAAGAGGAGGCTGGTGGCAATGAGGTTCTTGCCCTTGATGTACGACTTGTTGTTGGAGAGCGGCGTCTTGATGCCCTTTGTGAGATAGAGCACCGACGACAACGCGAAACACGTGGTCGTAACTATGATGTAGGAGACATATATGATAAAATAGATACCGTTAGTAGCAACTTCCATAATACGTTAGTTTTAGTTTGTTTTGTTTGCTATCTCCACCTTTACGTTCTCGTATCCCATTGACTGGAGCATGCTACGGAACTGCTCCTTGGCGTTCTGCTGGGCGTTGCGGATGTTTGCAGGAGTGAGGCAGCGTCGGCGCATCATGGCATCGGCGCGGCGATACATCTGCTCACGGTCCTTATGGCTCCACTTGCCACTCTCAATGAACGAACGTGTTCGGGTCTCGTCGATGAAGCTCTGGTCGAGCAGACGGACGGGTGGGAGAGTGGCTTTCACGGTGTCGCCGTCCATGACTATCCATCCTTCGTGCGCTTCCTTCATGTTGATGCCGAGGCGGAGTGTGCCGTAATAGATGCGCACCAGCTCGTCGTCGCCGAAGAATCCCTTGCGTACGGTGTCTACCAGTTCTTCGTCGTTGATGGTGAGAAACTCCCATTCGCCGATGTTCTCGATGGACCTTATCTGCATCGGTGTGATGTCGATGGAGTCGTTCTGCTCTATGGTCAGGGTGGCAGGCGATGACGTTATCTTCTTAACGTAATGCTTAGCCACCAGAACAACGGTGAGGGCTATGACGGCGTAGAGCACGAAGCGTGCCACAGCCGACTTGATGATTTGCTGTATGAACGGCATGTTATCTCTTTTTCGCATTTTCTACGGTGGTTTTGTCGATGAGGTGAATGATTTCCTTGCCGGAGAAGTTGTGGCTGAACGCTATGGTGATGTTCTCCGGACGATAGCCGAGCTTCTGCAGCATCGGCACGAGAGTGTTGGCGGCGCTGACACGAGCCTGCTCCATGATGTCCGTCGTGGCTATCTCGCGTATGATGGCGTCGCGTCCCTGGCGTTCGTAGGAGGTAAGCTCCTCGTCGGAGAAGTCACGGCGGGTGAGAGCCACGTACTGCTTTATGGCGTTATGGTCTATGCGGGACGATGTGAGCACGATGTGCGGGTCAGGGAGGGTGATGCGGATGTGCGTGGAGTCGCGCTGCACGTTGTCGCTGGAGAACGAGGCAAAGTCGATGTAAGCCTTGACGGTGGCATCTATGGGAATAGCCACCTTACGCTTTCCGAGCGGCACGGGAATGTTATAGTCGTGTCCTGCCAGCTTGCCCTTCATCTCCAGCTTGTCGTCATGCGTGAGCACCTTATGCACACGATATTCCGTGGTGTAGAGCTTGGAGCAGCGCTGCACCTGCATCACCATCACCGCCATCGTGTCGACGGCAGGCTTCGTGGCCTTCTCTTTCTCGGCTGGCTTGCTGCCGCATGAGCAGAAGGCAAGGCTCATCACGGCTGCCAGTATTGTCAGGGTGGTCTTCATCTTGCGATTTATGTCTTTTTACGTTGATTACTGTAATGTTATTCTATCGTTTTGATATATTTTTTTATACCTTTGTATTTGTATAGACGTAAAAACAAGGAAAAAGTAAAAACACGAGATATAATGAAACGGAAATATATGGTTATGGCTCTTCCGCTGATGATGCTGTTGGCAGCATCGTGCAAGGAGGAGAAGCAACCGGATAACATCATCGTAAAGAAGGCGCCGGTGGCTGTGAAGAAGTCGGTGCAGAGCATGGGCGACAACGCTGCGGAGCGTGACGTGGAATGGCTCGGCGCCACCTATCATATCCGCATAGAGCGCAAGGCGGACAAGAGTCTGTCACTTGCAAAGGACGGCCAGGGCAACAAGTATTACGACAACCGCGTGTCGCTCCTCATCACGCGTCCCGACGGCAGCGAGTTTGTAAGGCGCACCTTCTCAAAGGCTGACTTCGCCTCTTACGTGAAGGGCAGCAATAGCGAAGGCGCCCTACTCGGCATTGTCTTCGACCGTGCCGACGGCGAAACCTTACGCTTCGCCGCCAGCGTCGGATCGCCGGACCGTATGAGCGACGAGTATGTGCCTCTGGTGCTGACGGTCAGCCGTACGGGTGGCGTCAATATATCGGAGGATACGCAGCTGGATACGGGCAGCGAGGACGAGGAGGAGGTTTAGTTGTTAGTTGAGAATTGAGAGTTGAGAATTGAGAGTTATGATTAGCAAAGAACTCATGTCCTTCACCACATATTCTAACTCTCAACTCTCAACTCCTAACTTTCAACTTTCAGTTCCTAACTCTCAACTATTCCAACATATCATAACTCTCAACTTTCAACTCCTAACTCTCAACTATATATCTTCCTCTTCGTCCTCGAATCCGAACAATGCCGGGTCGACGAAGGCGTCGAGGGCTCGGCGCTCCTTCTTTGTGGGGCGTCCTGTGCCGCGTGCTCTGTCGACGAATCCGCTTATTCGGCTCATCTCCAGCAGTTCGTACTGCTTCGGGTCGGTGACATTCTCATAAATCTCAGGGATGAGCTTTGCACCTACGCGCTGCTCTATCGTCTTCAGAATCTTGAACGAGTAGACGATGGGCGGCTTTTTTACGCTCACCACTTCGCCCACCTTAACCGTATGGCTGGGCTTGACGTTCTGCCCGCCGATGGTGACGCGGCTGTTCTTGCAGGCGTCTGCGGCTATGGAGCGCGTCTTGAAGATACGCGCTGCCCACAGCCATTTGTCTATACGTGCTGTATCTGCCATGTTTTTTATTCCTTTTTTTTTACTTCTTCGACTTCTTTCCGAGCTTGTTAAACTGGTTCATCGTGATGTCCAGTCCGGCAAGCACGAAGCTGCGTATTATCTCCACGGCCTCGTCAATGGAGGGCTGGAGCGTGCGCATATCCTCGTCTGTGTATTTGCCCAACACCCAGTCTACCTGCTGTCCGCGCTGAAAGTCGTTGCCGATGCCCATGCGCAGACGTGCATACTGCTGTCCGATGAGCTGCTGGATGTTGCCCAGTCCGTTATGGCCGCCGTTCGATCCGTTGCCCTTCAGACGATAGTCGCCGAGAGGAATGGAGAGGTCGTCCACGACGACGAGGAGTCGCTTCTGGTCGATGTTCTCCTTCTGTAGCCAGTAGCGAACGGCGTTGCCGCTGAGGTTCATGTATGTGGTGGGCTTAAGCAGAAACACCTTGCGTCCCTTTATGGAAGTCTCAGCCACGTAACCGTAACGCTTGTCCTCGAAGCTTACTCCGACGCTCTCCGCCATCTTGTCGAGAACCATGAATCCCGTATTGTGGCGTGTGTTCTCGTATTCGTAGCCCGGATTGCCGAGCCCCACAATCAAGTATTTGTCCATATTTCCTTATAAATAAAAAAAAGCGTACGCATCCTTTGACGCGTACGCTTACATTATATTCTTATTGAATCGGTTTAATGTCGTTATGCGATTACTCTGCTGCTGTAGCAGCTGCAGACATAGCGGCACGTGTCATCTTGATAGAGCATACGATGACGTCCTTGCCAGTAGCGATTTCGAGACCCTCGAAGCTCAGCTCGCCAACCTTGATGCTCTTGCCGATCTTGAGCGCTGTAACGTCGATGTCGAGGTGCTCAGGAATCTGCTGGTAAGGAGCAGTAACGTCGATCTTACGGATAGAGAGGTTCATGCGACCACCGTCACGTACACCCTGTGCAAGACCTGTGAGCTTAACGGGAATACCGATAGTGATAGGCTTCTGGTCGTTAACCTCGAGGAAGTCAACGTGGAGAACTGCGTCAGTTACCGGGTGGAACTGAATCTCCTTGAGGATAGCTGTATGTGACTCGCCGTCGATGACGAGGTTGATAACGTAGATGTGGGGAGTGTAGATAACCTTGCGAAGCTCAGTCATAGGTACTGCGAATGACATAGCAACGGGCTTGCCGTCCTGCTCTGCGATACCATAGATGTTGCAGGGAACGAGTCCCTCCTTACGCAATGTCTTAGAAGCTTTCTTGCCAAGGTCTGTACGCTTCTGACCTGTAACGTTAATCTCTTTCATAATTGTGTTACTCTAAATTAAGTTGATAAATATTAATGTTTATGCCTTAATTCGCCATCACACGAGAACTGTATTTCTGTACGGATGTGCTCAAAAAAGCGTTGCAAAGGTAGTAATTTTCTCTGAAACATACAATTATAGCGTAAAAAAATGTTGAATATTGTGGTTTTCCTTGGTAGTTAGTCAGTTTTTTCATATTTTTGCATCTGATAAAGTGGCTACGGTCTCGTAAAAACGTGAAAACAAACATTATATATATAATAGTATAGAAGGATGATTAATCGCGAATTAATAAGAATCAAGATAGTTCAGTTAACCTACGCATACTATCAAAACGGTAACAAGCTAATGGACAGTGCAGAGAAAGAATTGCTCTTTAGCTTGTCAAAAGCATACGATCTTTATAACTACCTGCTGGAGCTTATTGTCGCTGTCACACAGGAAGAGCGAAACCGTGTGGAGGTCGCTACGAAGAAGGCAGCGAGAGAAGGCCAACCTATGCCTTCGCAGAAATTCGCATACAACAAGTTTGCAGTCCAGCTCGAGGAGAACAAGATGCTTCAGGAGTTTGCCGAGACGCAGAAGCAGTCATGGGCGAACAGCGTGGAGTTCGTGCGCGGACTCTGCAACCAGATAGAGCAGAGCCAGGCTTACGCCGAATATATGGCTGACACCGACGACTCTTACGAGGCTGACCGCGAAATCTGGCGCAAGATTTATCGCCAGCTCATTCAGGAGAACGAGGCACTGGACCAGCTCCTCGAGGAGCAGAGCCTCTACTGGAACGACGACAAGGAAGTAGTGGACACATTCGTGCTCAAGACCATAAAGCGCTTCGACCCGAAGAACAAGGCAAAGCAGGAACTCCTGCCGGAATATAAGGACATTGAGGACAAGGACTTCGCCATTAAGCTCTTCCGATCTACCATCCTCAACGCTGACCAGTATCAGCGCTATATGAGCGAGACATCACGCAACTGGGACTTCTCACGTCTGGCTTACATGGACGTGGTGATAATGCAGATTGCCATTGCCGAGATGCTCACGTTCCCCAACATCCCCATCAGCGTAACCATCAACGAGTATGTTGACCTCGCCAAGCTTTACTCAACACCGAAGTCAGGCGGATACATCAACGGCATGCTCGACTCCATCGCACGCTATCTCGTGTCGACAGGCAAGCTGATGAAGACCATCGAGGACCGTCCGCAGCGCCGTCAGGCTCCGCGCCGCCCGATGACTCCGCGCCTTAACCGTGCACAGGCTGCACTGGAGGAGGGCGAAGTGCTCCGTTCGCGTTATGCTGCACAGGCTGAAGAGCAGGCTGAGCAGAACGATGAGGAACACGAAGATTAATTACAAAAGATAATAAAAACAACAAATAACACTTACAACAAAAATGAACATTATTGTACTCGCCGCTCAGCAGGCACAGGGAGGCGGCATGGGAATGATTATTATGATGGTGGCTCTCTTTGCCATCATGTATTTCTTCATGATTCGTCCGCAGCAGAAAAAGCAGAAGGAAATCCGCAAGTTCCAGAATGCCCTCAAAGAAGGCGACAAGATCATAACCAACGGTGGCATCTACGGCACAGTACGCCGTGTTGACCTCGCTGCCAACATCGTAGAGGTGGAGATAGCACGTGGCACCGTCATTTCTGTGGACAAGAACTATGTCTTCGCAGACGCAAGCGCACAGGCTCAGAAGTAAAGCTTGCTGACAACCGTCAGTAAAGAGACACACGAAACATTCAAATAATATACGTCGTTTAGATGGAAAACCGCTTGACGCAAATATTACGGGTAGTCAGGAACTTCTTGTTCAGTTCAGTGAACAAGGAGTTTCTGATTTTTTTGTTCTTTCTCTTCTTGAGCAGCGTCTTCTGGCTGATGATGACGCTCAACGAGACCTACGAAAAGGAGATAAGTGTGCCCGTAAGGCTGGTGGGAGTGCCGAAGAACGCAGTGCTCACCACCGAAATGGAAGACACGGTGCGCGTAACCGTGCGCGACAAGGGATTCGCTCTCGCCTCATATATATATGGTGAAGGCGTAAAGCCGGTGAGCGTCAACTTCCAGACTTACGCCAACCGCCAGACAGGACAAGGCATGGTGCCGGCTGCGGACCTCATGAAGATGGTGACGCAAAGGTTTTCGATGTCGAAGGTGGTGCAGGTGAAGCCCGACAAGCTCGACTTCTACTTCAATTTCGGTCTGTCACGCCGACTGCCCGTAAGAATGGCAGGCTACGTGGTGCCTGGCAAGTCGTATTATCTCGCCCGCACGCAGTTCTGGCCTGACCAGGTGACGGTGTATGCCAACAAGCGCACGCTCGACTCGCTCCGCTTCGTCAAGACCGTGCCCATCAACATCACCAACTTCGGCGATACCGTCATACGCACCGTGGAGCTGGAGAAGATCAAGGGCGTCAAGATTGTGCCGAGCACAGTCCGCATCGGTCTGTTCCCCGACATCCTTACAGAGGAGAGCATCGAGGTGCCAGTCAAGGCCATGAACATGCCTGAAGGCAAGGTGCTGCGCACATTCCCGCAGCGCGTCAAGATAAGCTTCACGGTGGGAGCCAGCATGTTCCGTAGCATCAATGCTGATCAGTTCAGCGTGGTGGTGGACTATAACGAACTGATAACCAATCCGTCGGACAAGTGCAACATATACCTCAAGTCGAGTCCGCACGGAGTGAGAAACGCCCAGCTGCAGATCAGTCAGGTGGACTATCTCATCGAACAACAATAACGTAAGAATATGCTAACAGCCATTACCGGCGGCATCGGTTCGGGCAAGAGCTATGTCTGCCGCATACTGGAGAGCCGTGGCATCAGCGTGTATGACTGCGACGCCGCTGCCAAACGACTTATGCGCACGTCCGAAAAACTGCAGCAGGAGTTGTGTCAGCTGGTCGGTCAGGACGTCTATACGTCGGACGGACAGTTGCAGAAGCGCATCCTTGCCGACTTTCTGCTTGCAAGCGAAGCCAACAAGCTGGCGCTTAACGACGTGATTCATCCCGCAGTGGCAGAAGACTTCCTGTCCTCAGGAATGACATGGCTGGAGAGCGCCATCCTCTTCGAGAGCGGTTTCGACAGCCGCGTAAGCTTCGACCGCATAGTGTGCGTGTCGGCACCGCGTGATGTCCGCATACAGCGCATCATGCGCCGCGACAACATCACCGCCGAGAAAGCAGCCGAATGGATTGACACGCAGATGGCACAGGAAGAGGTGGAACGTCGCAGCCACTTCGTCATCGTAAATGACGGCAAGAGCGACATAGAACAGCAGGTGGACAATATGTTGTCCAAATAATATGTTATTCCAAATAATATGTTATTCCAAATAATATGTTATCCTAAATAATATGCTGTCCCAAATAAAAAATAATAACTAATAAATAATAAATAACAAGATGGAAACAATTCTTTCAATAGCAGGAAAACCTGGACTTTACAAACTCGTCTCACGTGGTAAGATGAACCTCATCGTTGAGGCTATCGACGCTACACACCGCCGCATGCCGGCTTTCGCTTCAGACCGCGTTACATCACTCGGCGACATCGCCATGTATACAGACGCTGAGGACATCCCATTGTGGCAGGTGCTCAAGAGCCTTGGAGAGAAGGAGCAGTCGAAGGAGTGCTCGCTCAACTACAAGAAGTGCTCTGCTGACGAGCTCCACGCTTTCTTCGCTGAGGTGCTTCCCGCTTACGACCGTGACCGCGTGCACGACTCAGACATCAAGAAGCTCATCCAGTGGTATAACATCCTCGTTAAGAACGGCATCACCGACTTCGAGGCAACTCTCGCTCCCACAGAGGGCGACAACGTGGACGACCGCCAGGAGGCTTAATCATAAACCAAACAGCAACGAATGATAAAATCCGTACGGCCGAAGAAGAACCTCGGCCAGCACTTCCTCACCGACCTCGGCATCGCTAAGGCCATTGCCGATACGGTGGATGCCTGTCCCGACATTCCGGTGCTCGAGATTGGACCTGGTATGGGCGTGATGACGCAGTTTCTCGTCACCAAGCCACGCCCCGTCAAGGCCGTCGAGATTGACAAGGAGTCGGTGGCTTACCTCAACGAGAAGTTTCCGAAGCTTCGTGAGAACATCATAGGGCAGGACTTTCTGCGTATGGACCTGAACGACATCTTCGATGGCAATCAGTTTGTGCTCACCGGCAACTATCCCTACGACATCTCCTCGCAGATATTCTTCAAGATGCTCGACTATAAGCATCTCATCCCGTGCTGCACGGGAATGATACAGCGCGAGGTGGCGTTGCGCATCGCTTCCGAACCCGGCAACAAGGCTTACGGCATCCTCTCCGTCCTCATCCAGGCTTGGTATGATGTGGAATATCTGTTCACGGTGGACGAGACGGTGTTCAATCCGCCTCCAAAGGTGAAGAGTGCCGTAATACGCATGACCCGCAACGAGGTGACAGACCTCGGATGCGACGAGCGTCTCTTCAAGCGCGTGGTGAAGACCGTCTTCAATCAGCGCCGCAAGATGCTGCGCGTGTCGCTCCGTCAGATCTTCGGCGGTTCGGCATCGCCCGAGTTTTACGCTCAGGACATCATGACAAAGCGCCCCGAACAGCTGTCCGTACAGCAGTTCGTGGAGCTGACCAACATGGTGGCAGAAGAAGCAGAGAAGATCGGAAAGACTTTGTAAACGACGGGAAAGTTAAATAAGTAATAAAATAATAAAGTAGCGGAGGCAGCATTGACCTCCGCTATTTTTGTATATAGAAAAAACTAATAAAAAATAAGATTCTGATGTCCGATTTCCCGTGTTCATACGTTATATCTATGTAAGAGTTATGAAACCAAGCGAATTTAACCATATCATCCTGCCCATGCGCGACGAGCTGTTAGGCTATGCGCTGAGTGTCACAAGGTCGGAGGACAATGCCGAAGACCTTGTGCAGGAGGTGATGCTACGGCTGTGGGACATGCGCGAGCGACTTAGCTCCGAAGGCAGACTCAAGTCGCTCGCTATGACGATGGTCCGCAATATGTTTCTGGACCAGCAGCGCCATGAAAGCCATTCGGCGGCGATGCCAGACAAGATAGACATTGCCGTGGACGACCGGCGGGCGGAGCTTCGTGACGAAACAAGGATTATCCGTGACATCGTCGCACAGCTGCCGCCTCTGCAACAACAGATTTTCCGCATGAAGGAAATAGAAGGCTATACAGCTGACGAGATAATGCAGATAACGGGATGCTCCGCCGACAATCTAAGGCGAAACCTCTCAAGAGCCAGAACCAAGATACGCGAGACTTACATTAAGATAATGATGAAAGGAACCAGAAAATGACAAAAGACATAACACCAAAACCGCACGAAACCGACATACGCACAATCATCGACCGCTATATGTCGGGCGAAACCACCAATGAGGAGGAAGCCACGCTTCGCACATGGTTCCGACTTGCCGGCGACGATATGCCGGAAGAGTGGCGCCCGCTCAAAGCCTTGTTCAGCTTTGTGGACGAGGAACGGGAGACGGCGGAGGCAGACGCAGCAGAGACCGTTGTTCCTGCCGATGCTTCTCTGCACAGCCGCAATACATTGCTGATAGTTTTGCGTCATCCTCGCATCTGGATATCGTCAGCGGTGGCAGCTGCAGCCGTCGCCATCGTGATGCTTGTGCCGCCGACGAACAAAGCTTTCGCCCCGGAACCGCAAAACTATGCAGTCATCGACGGAAAGGTTTATACCAGTCAGAAGGTTATAAACGAGCAGGTGGACGAGGCATTTCAGACTGTAACTGTGGACAACGAGGATCCGTTCAGCGCCCTCGACCTCATGCAATAACTTTGACAACATTTAAACAACATACACTATGCATAAACTATTGGATATCATACACAAGCCTCCGTTGCTTACGGTCAGGACGGTTCTGATCGCTGTAATGACGCTGTTCGTGACGCTTTCGAGCCATGCACAGGAAGGACTTGCCGTGAACAGCATCTTCCAGCAGTACGGACATTCGAAGGGATGTAAGATGGTGGTGATGCAGAACACCAAGCTTCGAGGCTATCGGCTTGCCGTATACAAGAGCCTTACATATAATAATAAGTATGCCGCAAGCATCAACAATATCCTGAAGACAGACCGACGGGCTGCAAAGAAGATACGAGAGGTGGTGGACAACGGACGGATAGCCAGCGGCTATTATATGATGGCACCACTCCAGTCGGGCAATAACCGCTACATCCTCTTCAGCAATACCGACCATAACAAGGGAGCTGTGATATACATCGAAGGCGACCTGTCGCCGGAGGACATCATGTCGATATGTTATACTAAGAGATAGTGATAATAAAAGAAAAAGATTATTGATAACTTAACAACCGTAAAATATGAATATCAGAACATTGGTAATGGCGGCAGCGTTAGTGCCAGCCGTAGCTTTCGCACAGGAAGCCACCACAAACGACACCACATACACCCCGAAGACAACCGAAGTGACCAGCGCATACGACACCACTTTTGTATTCAACCGTCAGAAGTTTGACATCAGTCAGAGAGGTGAGCGTACGGATGTCAGAGTGTATAAGAAGAACGGTTCGGAGATGAAGAAGGTGAAAGAGACCGAGTTTCTTGACGGACAGGAGGTGGAGCAGGTATACATCACGTCGCCCTTCATCCCCAGAAAGACGTATAAGCGCCGCAGTCAGGCATACAGCCATTATCCGCTTTTCTTCTTTGGTGCCAACATTCTCGCTGGTTCAGCTTTCGGCGTCAATTCAGAAGGCAAGGAAATGTGCGACAGCAAGTCGGGTGAATGGGGATTTACGGGTTGTGCGCTCGAGTGTCCGATAAGCAGTTCGTGGGCTGTGACGGCAGCAATTTCGTCGGCTCACGTCAGCCATCACTTCAAGACCGACTATATGCTCACTACCGTTGACGGCGTGACAAGCATTCAGCCTTTCGCCGTTGGAGACAACAAGAATGACGAGCGTCCGTCGAAAAGCTACCTAAGCTATTGGGCTTTCCGCATTCCGATAATGCTGGAATGGTCAAACCGCATCGGTTCGGATGACATCTACGCAGCCTTCGGTCCGTCCATTGAGTTTCGTGCCAAAGAGCGTTCACGCTATAAGCTCGGCAAGAGACACACGCTGACAAAAGATGTAAACATGAATCCTGTAGGAATAAACCTCGAGGCGCGTCTCGGCTGCGGCTTCTTCATGCTATATGCAAGAACAGCCCTAACCCCACTGCTGCGCACAAAATACGCTCCGGAATGGCATCCGTTCACAGTGGGAATAGGACTGAGGTTATAAGATATCACGTAAACTGACACTTTGTTTACATGAAAAGCATTCTTGATTATCTGGTTATTTCACCTCTTCGAGGAGCAGCACGCGGCTTGCCCATTCGTTGGCTTTGCCCCAGTCTGCGTTATGTCCGTAAGGGATCTCAAGGCCGTTCTGCATGAGATATTCGCCTGAGAAAGTCTTGCCCTCGAAGGCGAGCGGAGTCTTGTCGATGCGGTTAAGTTCGGTGATGCGATAGCGCTTCTGCGGGTTGAGACCAGCCATCGGGATGCGCGGCAGATGCTGATTGCAGAACGACTCGGTCTTCCACCAGAAGAACACCGCCTTTTCCTTGGCTTCGGTCACGTACATGAGCGAAGCCACACCTTTCTTCTCATAGGGCGACTGCAGGCGATAAAGGTCGCCGAACTGTACGATTGGACGGATGCGCTTATAGTCGGCAATGGCTTTGCGGCACTGGTCCTTGTCGGCTTCGCTGAGCACCTTAGGCTGAATCTCCATACCGAGGCGTCCGCTCATAGCCACGTCGGTGCGATACTTCAATGGCACTGTACGTGCTGTCTGATGGTTGGGAGCATTGGAGATGTGGGATGCCATGGCGATGGCAGGGAAGAAGTAGCTGGTTCCCCACTGCATATATACGCGCTGAAGGGCGTCAGTATTGTCACTGGTCCAGAACTCGTCGAAGTAGGGGAGAGTGCCCCAGTTGACACGTCCGCCACCAGAAGCGCAGTCCTGGATGGTGAGGTCGGGGTATTTGGCACGGATGCGCTGCAATACCTTCTCTAAACCACGGTGATACTCGATGTAGAGATGGCTCTGATTGTTGGCAGTGAGATACTGCGATCCGTGGTTGGAGATGTTCATGTTGGCGTCCCACTTGATGTAGTCAATCTCCGGGTACTTGGTCATCATGTTGTCCACGATGGAGAACACGAAGTCCTGCACCTTGGGATTGCCGAGGTCGAGCACCACCTGTGTGCCGCCGCGTCCGCACTGGAGGTCGCGCTTCGGAGCCTTTATCACCCATTCGGGATGCTTCTCGAAGAGTTCGCTCTTGGTGTTCGACATCTCCGGCTCGAGCCAAATGCCGAACTTGATGCCCTGCTTCTTTGCTTCAGCGAGCAGACCCTCGATGCCGTGTGGCAGCTTTTCCTTGTCCACCACCCAGTCGCCGAGCGCACAATTGTCGATGCTGCGCTTATACTTGCCGCCGAACCATCCGTCGTCCATGACGAAGAGCTCGCCACCCATTGACTTGATGTCTGCCATCATCTGTGCCATTTCAGGTTCCTTGATGTTAAGGTAGACACCCTCCCATGAGTTGAGCAATATCTTGCGTTCGCGATTGCCGTTCATCAGCTTATACTCTCGTCCCCAGCGATGGAAGTTGCGGCTTACTCCGCTCAGACCCTCCTTGCTGTATGAGAAGGCTGTGACGGGAGTGGTGAAGGTCTCGCCCTTAGCCAAGTGATACTCCGAGTTGTATTCGTCAATGCCGGCGAAGAACTGATGATACTCCGAGTCGTCTGTCACGGCACGCAGTTTATAGTTGCCAGAATAGCAGATGGCAGCACCGATGACGCGTCCCGTATTCTCCTGACCCTTGCCGTCAAGCGAGAACATCACCTCGCCATGTGAAGTGTGGGCGTTGCGTGTGCCGTCTCGGTTCTCCACTACGAAGGTGCCGGGCTTGAGCTCTTCCTCAGAGAGCTGAGCCTCGTTAGCCCACGAACCGTAGAAGTGGGACATCCATACGTTGCCGCGACGGATGGGGAGATAAGCCGAATCGAACTGTGAGAGAGTCACTGTGGTCTTCTCGCCGTTGTTTATCTCGGTCCACATCTCGATGATGTCCACGTCATTATAAGCACGATAGCATACCGTAACGTAGAACGGATAGACGCGGTCCTTGAGCTTTACCTTCAGCACCTTGGCGTTCTTCTCTGCCTGTTCGGTGATGTCAGCCACGTCCATCTGCAGCGTCATGTTGCCGTCAGCGTGGCGCACGGAGAGAGCAGCTTCCGAAGCGCCGATGAGTCCGTACACAGGGTATGCGTCCTTGCCTGCTGTGCTTCCTGCCTGCAATGTGGCGATGTCGGCTGCTGCCAGCTTGTCGCCGTAATACACAAACTTGAAAGCTCCGCCCTTTGTGGCATCCACCACGAGCGATGTCTTAGGAGTTGACAAACTGTAGTTCTCGGCATTCATTGCGCCTGAGAACATCGTCAATGCCATGGCTGAGAGAGCCAGGCATTTGCTGTATTTTCCCATATTTGTTATTGAGTAAGATTTTTATGATTTTGTTTTTAGTTTGTTTTTAGAATGTTACGCAATACACGATCATCCATAGATTGCAAAATTAGCAAATATTTCGAATATTCCAAACTTTCCTATCCGTTTTCCTACCTAAAACAATACTCCCTGCATAGTATTTTGCCTTATAATGTTGTGCATTGTCAAGTATTTTGATTAAATTTGCAAAATGAATTCAGAAACCTGTGTTTTTTGAAACTAATACTAAAATAATTATGATAGACGTTAAAGAAACTCTTAGCAGTGCCGAGGAGCGCATGGAGATGGGAGCCATGTACCTTGAGGAGCAGCTGGCTCGTATCCGCGCCGGCCGTGCCAACGTGGCAATCCTCGACGGCGTTCGCGTTAGCTCGTGGGGCTCTATGGTTCCGCTCAACCAGGTAGCCAATGTCACCGTTCCTGATCCGCGTACCATCGCCATCCGTCCTTTCGACAAGAAGCAGATTCGCGACATCGAGAAAGCCATCATGGACAGCGATGTAGGCATCACACCTGAGAACAACGGCGAGATTATCCGTCTCGGCATTCCGCAGCCGACCGAGGAGCGTCGTAAGGATCTCGTAAAGCAGTGTAACAAGATTGGCGAGCGCACAAAGGTGGAAATCCGCAACGCACGTCAGGAGACAAAGGACAAGCTGAAGAAGGCCATCAAGGACGGACTTTCAGAAGACCTTGAGAAGGACGCTGAGAACGAGCTCCAGAAGATTCACGACAAGTTCGTGAAGAAGGTGGAGGAACTCCTCGCTGCAAAGCAGAAGGAAATTATGACTGTATAATAAGAAAAGGTAAAAGAGTAAAGCAGGCTGCCTCTTTATACTCTTTTACCTTTTTGCTTTTTTTACTTTTAATAGATGCAAGGAATAGTAATAAAGAACACCGGCAGTTGGTATACGGTCCGCACCGACGAGGGCAAGAACGTGGACTGTAAGATAAAGGGCAACTTCCGCCTCAAGGGCATACGCAGCACCAATCCGGTGGCTGTGGGCGACCGTGTGGAGATAATCCTCAATCAGGAGGGCACGGCGTTTATCACTTCCATCTGCGACCGCCGCAACTACATCATACGCAAGTCGCAGAACCTCAGCAAGCAGAGCCATATCATCGCAGCCAACGTAGACCAGGCGTTCCTTATCGTCACCGTCAACTATCCGCAGACCAGCACCATCTTCATAGACCGCTTCCTCGCCACGGCTGAGGCTTACAGCGTGCCAATGGTGCTCGTCTTCAACAAGACGGACATCCTTTCCGACGAGGAGCGCCATTATCAGGAGATGATGATGAAGCTTTATGAGACCGTCGGCTACAAGTGTGTGGCAGTGTCTGCCACCACGGGTATGGGCATGGACACCATCCAGCCGTTGCTGAAGGACAAGATTACGCTTCTCAGCGGCAACAGCGGCGTGGGCAAGTCCACATTCATCAATCATATTCTGCCCGGCGCCAATCTGCGCACATCTGAGATCAGCGATGCGCACAACACAGGCATGCACACCACAACATTCTCCGAAATGCTTCAGCTTCCGGAGGGAGGATGGATTATAGACACGCCGGGAATAAAGGGTTTCGGCACCTTCGACATTGAGCCGGAGGAACTGACAAGCTATTTCAAGGACATCTTCCATTTCTCTAAGGAGTGTCGTTTCTCAAATTGCACCCACACACACGAGCCGGGGTGCGCGGTGCTCAAGGCCGTGGAAGATCATTACATCGCCGCCTCACGCTATCAGAGCTATCTCTCTATGCTTGAAGATAAGGACGAGAACAAGTACAGGGAAGCTTATTAAATTCAGTTGAGAGTTGAGAATTTATAGTTGAAAATTGATAGTTTAGAGTTGAGAGTTATGATTAGCTGAAAGGTCATACAAATTATAAACATATCATAACTCTCAACTCTCAACCTTCAACTCTCAATTCTTCACAACTCTCACTTCTCAACTTTCAGCTTGCTGACCGTTTCTTTCAGCAGCTTTATATCCGGATTTTTCAGTATCACTCGTTTTTCGTTGTCCAGCAGATACAGCGACGGCATGGTCTTTATATAATAAATGTCGTCGGTTGTTATTTTTCCTTCTGGGCTAACGCCGTCCGTCCATGAGGCAGGGAAGTCGGGCTTTACCCTCTTCCATCTCTCTGCATCGTCGTACGGGAAGATGGCGAGGACGCGGAAGGTGGTGCCTTCCTTCAGCTGTGGCATGTCCGCAAGCTCCGCCTTCACCTCCTGACAATGGTCGCAGTCAGGGTCGTAGAAGTAGAGTAGGGTGTATGTGGCGTTGAAGGAATGCATGCTGTGCGTGGCTCCGTTGCGGTCCGTATACTGGAAGTCGGCAGCCACGGAGCCTGGCAGATTCTTGCGCAGATTGCGGGCCATATACTCTCCTCGTGTGCGGTCAGCCACGGAAGCGAACTTGTTGGCGGTCATGGCGTCAATATACTGTGCGTAGAGGAGGTCGTTATGAAGCGGCGATTCTGCGTCGCCAAGATACTTGTCCGCGATTTCCTCGAAGTAATTGCGCATCAGTTCAGCCGTCTTCTCATCCGCCTTTATATTATATAAATGTGTGGCAAGCGCAGTAAGCCCGGTTGCCGCAGTTGCCGGCTTCACCCTCGGCAGGAGGTCGAGGAAGTTGGCGAAGCCCTGCTCCGTAATCTCCGGATGATTGACGAGAGTGGTGTCAGCAAAATCGAAGCGGTCCCAATAATGCTCCATCACGTACATGGCACGTGTCTCCGGCGTGCGGAGCGTGTCTGGCACGGAAGGATAAGGGAAGGCGTCCGTCTGCTGTGCGCCAGCGTTAAGGAGGTTAAGGAGCAGAGCCGTAAGGGTCAGAATGGTCTTTCTCATGTCATATCACGACACGCCTACTGCATGTCATACACCACCTGCATGAGCTTCTTGCCCAGCTCGTCAGCCTCTTCCATAGTGGCTGCCTCGCTGTAGACGCGGATGATTGGCTCTGTGTTCGACTTGCGGAGGTGCACCCACTTGTCGGGGAAATCAATCTTGACACCGTCGATGTCCGTAATCTTCTCGTTGGCGAACATCTCCTTCACCTTCTCGAGGATGGCGTCGATGTCCGTAGACGGTGTGAGGTCAATGCGGTTCTTGGCGATGAAGTAGCTTGGGAATGTGGCTCTCAGCTGGCTTGCCTTGCAACCCTTGTGTGCCAAAGAAGAAAGGAAGAGAGCGATGCCTACGAGGGCGTCGCGTCCGTAATGGCTCTCAGGATAGATGACGCCGCCGTTGCCTTCTCCGCCGATTACCGCACCCACTTCCTTCATCTTTGTGGTTACGTTCACCTCGCCTACGGCAGCCGCTGTGTAAGTGCCTCCGTGCTTCTCTGTCACGTCGCGCAGAGCACGTGTGGAAGAGAGGTTGCTGACGGTGTTGCCCTTGGTGTGGCTGAGCACGTAATCGGCTACGCTGACGAGTGTGTAGTCCTCGCCGAACATCTTGCCGTTCTCGCAGATGAATGCCAGACGGTCAACGTCCGGGTCGACGACGATGCCGAGGTCATACTTGCCGCTCTTCATCTCGTCCATGATGCCCTGAAGATTCTTCTCTAATGGTTCCGGATTGTGTGCGAAGTCGCCGTTGGGAGTGGCGTTGAGTATGGTGTATTCCACTCCGAGAGCCTTGAAAAGCTCAGGCAGGATTACGCCGCCCACGCTGTTGATGGTGTCCACGCACACCTTGAACTTGGCGTTCTTGATGGCGTCCACGTCAGCCAGCTTGAGGCTGAGGACGCTATCGATGTGGCGTGCGTTCATAGAGTCGTCGCGTGTGTAGTGTCCGAGGTGGTCAACGTCGGCATAGTCGAAGTCTTCCTTCTCGGCAATGGCGAGCACCTCGTTGCCGTCCTCTTTGGTAAGGAATTCGCCTTCGCTGTTGAGGAGTTTCAGCGCGTTCCACTGGCGTGGGTTGTGGCTTGCTGTTATGATGATGCCGCCCAGTGCCTTTGTCCACCTTACTGCAAGCTCGGTGGTAGGTGTGGTGGCGAGATCAATGTCGATGACGTCGAGTCCCATACCCATGAGTGTTCCGCAGACGATGTTGCGTACCATGTCGCCGGAGATGCGAGCGTCGCGTCCGACAACGATTTTCGGCTGTTCTTCGCCCGTTGCTCTGCGCTTCATGAACGTGGCATAGGCAGTTGTGAACTTCACGATGTCAAGCGGATTGAGCGTGTCGCCCGTGTGTCCGCCGATGGTTCCGCGTATTCCGGAAATAGACTTAATCAATGTCATAGTCTTATTGTCTTTACGTAAGTATTGATGTTATCTGTTTGTTTTTTTGCGCCCGTTTATCTTCCGCGCTCGAAGGTAATCTCGTAGCGGCATGGATAGACGTATCTTGCAGCGTCGTCCTGTCCTTCCGAGTGGGGCACGATGAGGTTAACCTTAGCCACCTCGTCGCCCTCCTTGGTGGGACGTCCGATGTTGACATAACGCAGAGGCACGAGCCATCCGCTCGGTACGGCAGCCGTTCCGTAGCGTGTGTACATAAGGCTGGAGCTGGTGTCGAATGAGGCAGTGAACGTGCCTGAGGTATTGCGTACGTTCATCTTGTCCACGAGCCAAGCATACTGATAGATGTTGGTGAGCTGCAGGGTGGTGTCCGACTCGATGAGGTTATATTCATTGAAGCGGCACAATACCGTGGTGCTTTCGCCTTCCTCAATCTTCTCTCCGCATCCCTTGCGCACAATCTGCATGTATACGCCGCTGCTCTCGAAGAGCACATACTCGTTCTTCGATACGTCCGTAGTGGTGTCCTGAGCAAAGAACTGCTCCTCGCTTATCACCTTGATCTTCTGGTTGGTGATGTAGCGGTTGATGGCAGAGCGCTCCTTCTTCTTCTGGTCGGCGTATGTCTCTGTGTCGCTACATGCAGCGAAGACGAGTGCAGAGAGCACGACGCATATAAGAATCTTAACTGTTTTCATTTTCTTCCTTTGTATGTTTTTGTTTTCTGTTTCTTGTTTCTTTCCTTCTGGCTTTTTTCTTACTTCAGCAAGTCTTCGTAGTGTGCGATGGCACGTCTTGCCACCTTCTCTGCTTCTTCAAGCGAGCAGCGCAGTCTGCCGCCGCTTGCGTTAAGGTGTCCGCCGCCGTTGAAGAAGTCGGCTGCCATCTTGTTGCAGGGGAAGTCGTCCACGGAGCGCAGGCTCACCCATACGAGGTTGTCGTGGCGGTCGTCCTCACGTAACGAGATGGAGAGTTTCATGCCCTTGATGCGCAGCGGCTCGTTGACGAGGCCCTCTGCGTCGCCCTTGATGAAGTGGAAGTCGCGCATCTCGCGTTTTGAAATGGCGAAGTAAGAAGCGTGCAGGTCGGCAAAGACATTCAGCTTCTGGCTCATCAGGTATCCGCGGAATCTTATCGCCCACGGGCTGAAGTTATTGAATACGTTGCGGTAAATCTTGTCCTTGTCGATGTTCTTTGTGAGAAGCTGGCTGATGATGAAGAATATCTCGGGCTGTGTGGAGTTGTATGTGAATCCGCCCGTGTCGGTCATCATGCCGCAATATACGCACGTTGCCCATTCCTTTGTCATCTCCTCGAAGGCTCCGAGCTGCCATACGATGCGGAACACCAGTTCCGACGTGCTCGACATGTTGGGGTGCGAGATGGTGAGTACGGTGTCCATGCTCGGGTCGAGATGATGGTCAATCATCACCTTCTTCGCCTTAGCCTGCTCCAGCGGTTCGCGCATCTCGTCCACACGGTCAGCACCGTTGAAGTCGAGGCAGAATATGAGGTCGGCTTTCTCAAGCATTTCGCCTGCCTTGTCAGCGTTCTTGTCGAACCTGATGATACGGTCTGCTCCCGGTATCCATTTCAGGAAGTCGGGGAACGCGTCCGGCACGATTACGTTTGTCTGCTTGCCGCGCGATGTCAGGTAGGCGTTCCATGCCAATGACGATCCCAATGCGTCGCCGTCGGGCGACTTATGGCAGCAAATGACGATGTTTTCCGAACTCTCTATCAGTGTGTTTAGTGAGGCGACTTCCGCCTCAGTAAGCAATTCTATCTTCATATCTTTCTTTCGTGTCTGTTTTTGTCCGTGGCTTGTGTCCCGCTTGGAAGCCAGAACATCTGCAAAGGTAATAATTAAGTATGGTACGGACAACTTTTTTTTGTTTTTGCAACTTTTTTTTGTAGCTTTGCGTCTATATAGTGTAAACCAAATCACAAATTATCAACAAAACGAATAGAATGATGATGAAAATGAAGACATTTGGAAGATTTGTTGCCTTGGCAGCTTTCGCCATGGCATGGGTTGTTTGCACGGCTTGCAGTTCGTCTGGCAGTCTGCGTTCGGACAAGGAGTCGCACAAGAGGGTTTCGCAGGTTCTAAATCTCGGATATTTCTCTCGCGTAGAGTCGTATACGTCCTACGACGTGAAGTTCGTTCAGGGCAAGACGCCGTCTGTCCGCGTAGTTGGCGCGAAGGGTCTTGTGGAGCGTCTGTCGGTGCAGCGCAGCGGCGAGACGCTTGTCATCAAGTCGAAGAGTGGCGGCTTCTCGTTCTCTTTCGATGATGATACGCCTCTTACCATTTACATCACATCGCCCGACCTTACGGGTGTGAAGCTGACCGGCTCCGGCGATTTCGACGTTGACGGTCCGCTCGATACTGACGTCCTCGACGTGGCGCTTGAGGGTTCTGGCGACATCGACTTTAACAGCGTGGTCTGCGACCATGCCAAGATAAGAATGAGCGGTTCTGGCGACATCGACATCAAGGACATTAAGGCTCAGACTGTCAGCTGCGAGGTGAACGGCTCGGGCGATGTAGACTTAGGCCTTAATCGTGTTGGTGTCAGCACATTGAAGGTGTTTGGTTCGGGCGACATCGAAGCAAAGATGTATGACTGCGGTACGTCCGACTGCAGCGTATTCGGCTCGGGCGACATCACGCTGAAGGGTACGCTCCGCTCGCTCAATCAGAACGTGAAGGGATCAGGAGATATCAATATTGGTGAGTTGAGCGTAGCGAATTAAGCGGACAGCACGCTGTCCGAATTAGGAATTTTGAGTTTTAAATATCCCATTTCTTGTAGAATCAAAACATTTGTATTACATTTGCATACAATTAATTACAAATAACGGATATGGAAACAGCAACATTAAGACAGCCTGCATCATTCAGGCTTAACTCCAAGCTCCTTGCCATTCTCAAAGAAAGGGCAAAGGCAAGCAACAGAAGCTTGAATAACTATGTGGAGAGCGTACTCCTCGATGCCGTTTACTTCGAGCCCAACGAAACAACCGCTGCAGCCATAGAAGAGGCAAGGTCTGGAAAAGAACTCGAAAAGCTTGACTTGGACAACTTCAAATCTTTTGTGGATTCTCTATGATGACATTAGAACTGACAGGTCAATTCAAGAAAGATCTTAAGAGATACAAGCATGCTCATGATAAGCTTGACGATTTGGAGAAAGTTCTCATTCATCTAAGGGAAAACGGAGCTATCCCTAACAAGTATCGCCCACACCAACTTTGTGGAAAATATAAAGACTGCATGGAATGTCATGTGCAGGGCGACTTTCTTCTCATTTGGTTTGACAAGGACAAGCCGGTAATAAAACTCCTGCGCTTGGGTAGCCATTCTGAATTATTCAAATAGCGGGTGCCGTCCACCATGCAAATATCGTACAAAGAGTAAAAACGTGTTACAAAATAAAAATTGATTATAGAGTTCAGGTTTGCTGTTTTTACGGTGTTTTGCTGTGCAAACAGCACCCGAGCTTAACAATAGCGCCGCTTTTACACTACAATAGTGCCACTATTAGAGTGTAAAAGCGGCGCTATTGCATGATAAAAGTGGCACTATTGTAGTGTAAAAGTGGCACTATTGCAGCAAAAAACGGCTCTTTTGCGAGTCTGATTTCATTATATTTCTCCAGAAAACCGCATAACACACTGTGTATGAGCTTGTTGCCCCCAAACGCTCAAAACTCAAGAATTTCGCACCAAAGATTTTGTTGTCCGTTCAACTCATAGTATTGAGCAATAGAAATGCAAATATTGTCGTCGGTGGAACGCACCTCTTGCTCCTCTATACAAAAACATCCGCAACTCCAAGACGTTGGAATTGCGGATGTATGATTGAGTTGTTGTCAATAGCTGCATTAATCGTTGATGTCCCAGCCCACAGCTGAAGCACCGAGAACTGCTGCTGACGAACCTTCGAGGCTGCTTACGAGGAACTTGGCCTTGCCCTTGTAGATATTGAGCACGTTGTCGTCGTATGCCTTCTTGATGGGGTTCATGAGCAGGTCGCCAGCCTTTGTCAAGCCGCCGAAGAAGATGAATGCCTCAGGAGAAGAGAAAGCAGCGAAGTTGGCGCATGACTCGCCGAGCAACTGGCCAGTGAACTGATATATGTCGAGGGCAATCTTGTCGCCCTTGGCAGCTGCCATTGATACGTCATAGCTGGTGATCTTCTCAGGGTCGAGCTCGCGGAGCAGAGACGGCTCGTTAGAGTTGGCGAGGAACTCGCGTGCAGAGCGAGCCACACCAGTGGCAGAGCAGTAAGTCTCCAGGCAGCCCTTTCTGCCGCAACCGCAGTCGCGTCCGTCTTCCTTGACGATGACGTGTCCGAGCTCGCCGGCGAATCCGTCGCAGCCGTAAACCAGCTGTCCGTTAACCACGATGCCAGAGCCTACGCCAGTACCGAGAGTGATGACGATGAAGTTCTTCATGCCACGAGCCACGCCGTAAGTCATCTCGCCGATGGCAGCTGCGTTAGCGTCGTTGGTAAGAGCCACGGGGATGCCGAGCTTGTCGCTGAAGAGCTTTGCCAAGGGCACTACGCCGTCACGTCCCCACTCGAGGTTCGGAGCGAACTCGATGGTGCCGTTATAGTAGTTGCCGTTAGGAGCGCCGATGCCCATTGCCTTGATTTTCTCGATGCCGCCAACCTGGTCGATGATGATCTGGAGCGCGTCAACAGCTGCGTCAACGTAAGCCTGTACGTTGTTGCCATATCCCTGTGTCTTTATAGCTGTGGTGGCCTTGATGTCGCCACGGCTGTCTACGATTCCGAATACAGAGTTAGTGCCTCCGAGGTCCAAACCGATAACATACGGTTTCAATGATTCTTCTGTCATGATGCTGTTTGTATTTATTTAGTAAATTAATAGTAAACGATTGTTCTTCTTTAAAGGCAAAGGTATTAAAAATGTTGTAACATAACAAAGTTTTAAGTAATAAATTTGTCTATATCACATAAAATTTGCAATTTTGCACACGTTATGCAGTTTCCTATTCAATTAGATATTTTAGACTTTGTATTCAAGGGAATACTTATAGGCATCATGGCTTCAGCCCCGATGGGGCCGGTGGGCGTGCTGTGCATACAGCGAACACTTAACAAGGGTCGTTGGTATGGCTTCATAACGGGTATAGGTGCTTGTGTGAGCGACTTCATTTATGCGCTTTTCACAGGCTTAGGCATGAGTTTTATGATGAACTTTGTCGGAAACGAGCGCAACCGCTTTCTGCTCCAGATAAGCGGCAGCGTGGTGCTGTTGTTATTCGGCGTCTACTGTTACCGCTCCAATCCAACCCGTAACATCCATAAGAGCAACAAGACGCAGAAGGGCACACTCGTGCACAACGGCGTGACGGCGTTCCTCGTAACGCTGTCCAATCCGCTGATTATCTTCCTCTTCATCTTCCTCTTCGCACAGTTTGCCTTCGTAGTACCAAACCGTCCCATCGAGATGACGGTGGGTTATGCCAGCATAGTGGGCGGCGCCCTGCTGTGGTGGTTCGGACTGTCGTGGCTTATCGACAAGGTGAGAGGCAATTTTGACGACACCGGCATCCTTATCATCAATCGTGTGGTGGGATGCATTGTCATCATCTTCTCCGTCATCATGCTCCTCGGCACCTTCTTCAATCTTTACAAGCTGCCGTATTAAGTTAATCCCCGTATCATCAAGAAACATGTTTATATCCCAACAACTCAGAAAGAAAAGCACGGCTGAATACGTGCTCTATATGTGGCAGGTGGAGGACATCATACGTGCCTACGGCTGCCAGCTGTCGCGCCTGAAGAACGAATACATAGCGCGATTCACGGACTATACTGACGAGCAACGCTCGGAAATGGTGGACTGGTATGGCGACCTTATCACAATGATGAACTCCGAGGGCAAGCGCGAACACGGACACCTTACCATCAATCAGATTGTGGTGGGCGACCTTAACGAGCTGCACAATCGTCTGCTCCAAAGCTCACGCTTCCCGTTCTACAACGCCGAATATTATAAGGTGCTGCCCTTCATCGTGGAGCTGCGCAACAAGGGCGAGAAGGACATCAACGAAATAGAGACTTGCCTCAACGCGCTCTACGGCACGATGATGCTGCGCCTGCAGGGCAAGACCATCACGCCCAACACGGAGCATGCCATCAAGGAGATTTCCACATTCCTCGGAATGCTCAGCGACTATCACATCAAGGACAAGACTGAGGGCCTCAAGTTTGATGACGACGAGGAATTCTGATAATTGACACCCCCGACACATATAAGATAACAACAAAAGAAGAATGAATCAGGAAATAGAACGCAGGCGAACCTTCGCCATCATATCACACCCTGACGCCGGTAAGACTACGCTCACGGAGAAATTCCTTCTCTTCGGAGGACAGATTCAGGTGGCAGGTGCAGTTAAGAACAACAAGATACGAAAGACAGCCACGTCAGACTGGATGGACATCGAGAAGCAGCGTGGTATCTCTGTGTCGACCTCTGTTATGGAGTTCGACTATGAGGGATATAAGGTGAACATCCTCGACACCCCGGGTCACCAGGACTTCTGTGAGGACACTTACCGCACGCTCACCGCCGTAGACTCTGCCATCATCGTGGTGGACGGTGCGAAGGGTGTGGAGACCCAGACCCGCAAGCTCATGGAAGTGTGCCGTATGCGCAACACTCCAGTTATTATCTTCATCAACAAGATGGACCGCGAGGGACGCGACCCCTTCGACCTGCTCGACGAACTGGAGGAGGAGCTGAGCATCAAGGTGCGCCCGCTGTCATGGCCTATCAACATCGGAGCAAAATTCAAGGGCGTATATAATATATATGAGAACAAGCTCGACCTCTTCAAGCCCGACAAGCAGCGCGTGACGGAGAAGGTGGAAGTGGACATCAATTCCGACGAACTCAGCCAGCACATCGGCGAGGATGACGCTCAGCAGCTGCGTGACGACATCGAGCTTATTGACGGTGTTTATCCGGAATTTGACGTCGAGACTTACCGTAATGCTGAGGTGGCTCCCGTATTCTTCGGTTCGGCTCTCAACAACTTCGGTGTGCAGGAACTGCTCAACTGCTTCGTCAAGATTGCGCCGTCGCCACGTCCTACACAGGCAGAGGAGCGTTTGGTGGATCCGGAGGAGCCTAAGTTCACCGGCTTCATCTTCAAGATTACAGCCAACATCGACCCCAACCACCGCTCATGTATTGCCTTCTGCAAGGTGTGCAGCGGCAAGTTCGAGCGCAACAAGCCTTACCTCCACGTACGTCAGGGCAAGACCATCCGCTTCTCTTCGCCTACGCAGTTCATGGCGCAGCGCAAGAGCACCATTGAGGAGGCATGGCCTGGCGACATCGTCGGTCTGCCCGATAACGGCATCTTCAAGATTGGCGATACGCTGACAGACGGCGAGAAGCTCCATTCCCGCGGACTGCCGTCGTTCTCGCCTGAGATGTTCAAGTACATCGAGAACGATGACCCGATGAAGGCAAAGCAGCTGGAGAAGGGCATCAATCAGCTTATGGACGAGGGTGTGGCGCAGCTGTTCGTCAATCAGTTTAACGGTCGTAAGATCATCGGTACTGTGGGTCAGCTCCAGTTTGAGGTTATCCAGTATCGTCTCGAGAACGAGTATAACGCGAAGTGCCGCTGGGAGCCGGTTCATCTTCACAAGGCATGCTGGGTGGAGAGCGACGACGAGGCAGAACTCGACCAGTTCAAGAAGCGTAAGTATCAGTACATGGCAAAGGACCGTGACGGTCGCGACGTCTTCCTCGCCGATTCTGGCTACGTGCTGTCAATGGCACAGCAGGACTTTAAGCATATAAAGTTCCACTTCACGAGCGAATTCTAAAATTACGTATAGTGCTGCGGAGGTCACCGTATCTCCCCTGCATAAAAAGAAATCTCCCACAGATTTCGCAGATATTCACAGATGTTCTTGAGTTAACTAAAATCTGTGTAAATCTGCGTAATCTGTGGGAGAATACCTTTCAAGCAGAATATGAATATTCTCCCGCAGATCTCACAGATATTCACAGATGTTCTTGGGTAACAAAAATCTGTGTGAATCCGCGTAATCTGTGGGAGAATACCTCTCAAGCAGCATATGAATGTTCTCCCACAGATCTCACAGATATTCACAGATGTTCTTGAGAAAACTAAAATCTGTGTGAATCTGCGTAATCTGTGGGAGAATACCTTTCAAGCAGGATATGAATGTTCTCCCACAGATTTCACAGATATTCACAGATGTTCTTGAGAAAACTAAAATCTGTGTTAATCTGCGTAATATGTGGGAGATTACCTTTCAAGCAGGATATGAATGTTCTCCCGCAGATTCCACAGATATTCACAGATGTTCTTGAGTAACAAAAATCTGTGTTAATCTGCGTAATCTGTGGGAGAATACCTTTCAAGCAGGATATGAATGTTCTCCCGCAGATTCCACAGATATTCACAGATGTTCTTGAGAAAACTAAAATCTGTGTTAATCCGCGTAATCTGTGGGAGAATACCTTTCAAGCAGGATATGAATGTTCTCCCACAGATCTCACAGATATTCACAGATATTCTTGAGTAACAAAAAATCTGTGTTAATCCGCGTAATCTGTGGGCGAATACTTCTCAAGCAGCGTATGAATGTTCTCCCGCAGATTCCACAGATATTCACAGATGTTCTTTAGTAACAAAAATCTGTGTAAATCTGCGTAATCTGTGGGAGATTACCTTTCAAGCAGGATATGAATGTTCTCCCGCAGATTCCACAGATATTCACAGATGTTCTTGGGTAACAAAAATCTGTGTTAATCCGCGTAATCTGTGGGAGATTTTTTGTATGCATACTATGCAAACTGTAGGAGCTACAGCTTCTTATATACAAAAAAGGCTTTAATGTAAGGTTTTGCCCTTGCATTAAAGCCTTTTGATGTTTTAGGCACTCTTGTTAAGATGCCTTTTGCTTTTAGGCATTCAGCCTAATCTATGTTTCTTTACTTTACAACGAACTTCTTGCCGTTTTCGATAACGATGCCCTTGTAGCTGTTGTTTACGCGCTGGCCGGCGAGGTTGTAGCGTGCGCCGTTCTTTACGGTGTTGTCGTTAGTAACGCCGTTGATGCCGCTCTCGTTGTCGTTGAGGACGTAGAGCATCGGGAGGACAGCGTTCTCCTGGAGCTTGTCGTATGCACCGAAAGAGGTGTATGTGCCGCTTCCGAACTGGATGAACTTGCCGTTGTTGGTGATAGAGAATGTGCCGTTCTCGTCAGCCTCTACTGTCCAAGCCTCAGACTTCTCCTTGTCGAACTGGAATGAGTTGTGCTCTGTGTCCATGTAGAGATAGCGTCCGTAGCAATCCTTGATAGAGAAGCCGTCATCGAGGGTCTCGAATGTGAACGAATCGTCGTATGAAGACTTGATCTTGAGCTCGTCAACAGTGCCCTCTACGTTGAATGTGCTGAGGTAGCCATAGTTGTAAGACTCCTTTGCGGGAATAGCGTAGTAAGTCTTGCCGTCACGCTGGGCAACGATCAGATACTGCTTGCCGCTCTCAACGGCAGCAGCCTTCTTGTATACGTTGTAGTGCCATACGTATACGGTGCAAGTGGCGTTGCCTGCGCTGTAAGTGTCGTTCTCCTCAGAAGAGGCTGTGATGACAGCCTTACCCTCCTCGCCGCCAAGAGCGATGACACCCTCTGCGTTGACAGTGGCTACAGCCTCGTTGTCAGAAACGAAGGTAACGGCAGCTGTGGTCTCCTTTGTGAAGGTAGGAGCAGTAAACTCGGTGCCAACCTCGTGGTCGATAGTGGTCTCAGAGAAAGCCAGATTAGCCGGCTGCTTTGTCTTGCCAGCTGCATCACCGGTGATGGTTACGGAAGCAAGGTCGAACTGTCCAGCTTTCTTGCTTTTGTTAGATCCGTGAGTGTTGTCTGTGCCAACAGTGAATGTTACGGTTGTAGATCCGTTGGTATTGGTCCATGTTGTGATGCCGTTCTCTGTGTCCACAGTAACCTGACCCTCAGAAGGAGTGACGTCGCCCCACTGCTTCTTTCCGGCAACTGACATTGTGAAGACAATCTCCTTCATTGCAGGACCGCTGATGGTCAGCGTGTTCTTGGCGTAGTGACGAAGGTCCTTTGATGTGGTGTTCTGTGTAGGAACTGTCGTGCCGGCAGCCTTGTCAGCTTCGAAGGTATAGCCTTCAGCTGTAAGAGTGTAGCCCACCTTGTCCTTTAATGTGGCAGTCTGCTTAGTGAAGTCTATTGTTGTTTGTGCAAACGAGAAGTTTGCCACCATGGCAACAACAGCCATCAATGTGTAGCGTAAAGTTTTTACCATAATTATAAGATTTTAGATGTTAATGAATTTTTGTCGTATGTGTTACGTTTTATTTTACAATGCAAAATTAGCCATTATCCGTTATAGTGCCAATACATACGCGTTAAAATAAGGTTAAAATAGGAAATATCAGTCAGTTAAACGGAGCGTTAGGACGTTTATTTGTCCAGTTTGTCCATTTCCTTGGCTTCCCATTCCTCCCATTGCTTCATGGCTTCCTTCCAGTCTGTCTGCTCTCCCGTCTGGATGGCCTCCTGCTCACGTTCGGCAGCGTCACGTTCACGGTCGCGCTGTCTCTTTGCCTTCATGTCGGCGATGGTGCGGTCGTCCAGTATGAGGATGGCTCGACGCTGAATGGCGTCCAGCAGTTCCTTCTCGCCGAAAGCCTTTCCCGGCTCGTTAAAGTCAGAGATGTTAAATTCGTACTGTGTGCGGAGCTGGTGTCTTATCTCTTTCTGACGCGCACGGTTGGCGGCGTTCTTGAGGCGCAGCAGTTTTGCTATGCCGTCTATCTCGCTTTGCGAGTATTTGTTTCTTCCCATATTATTTAGTTGTTTTAGAATGCAAAGTTAAGAATTTTCAGCCACATTATCTCCTAACTGTCGACGAAGGAAGCGCCCAAATGTTAAATTCTGATTTTTTCATCCCTTTTATTTGTTATTGTCAAAAATATGCTATACATTTGCGATATCATTTTTGATGATTTCGCTATTTTTTTACGAAATCGACTTATGAGGTTGGCAGCATCCTGCGCCAACCTCTTTTTTATGCCCTATTATATTGACGTTATATTGTCGGATTTTTGTTGTCGTATTATTTGGCGGTTACGTTAAAAGTTGATATCTTTGCAATGACTTAAACAAAAGACAAGTTGCCCCTATTTGAAACTTTAATATTAACAACATCAAAAAACGTACAGCCTATCGGAAACATTTACTTCATAAAAACAAAAAAATAATAACAAGATGAAGAAATTGCAGGATATGACCGACGAAGAGTTGGCCTTATCATATGTCGATGGGAATAATCGTGCTTTTGACCTGCTGTTGTCACGCAACCAGTCGAAGCTTTTCTCATACATCCTTTTCGTCGTCCACGACCGCGAGACAGCGGAGGATCTCTTTCAGGAGACCTTCGTTAAGGCCATCGTGCGCCTACAGGACGGCAGCTATACTGTCAGCGGCAAGTTCGGTGCGTGGATGATGCGCATTGCACATAATGTCGTGATGGACTGGTATCGCGATATGAGTTCGCGTCATATCGTGGAGGTGACAAAGGATAATGACCTTTCAAATATGGGTGGTGACGATGTGCTTGAGGGCAACATCGAGGGACGTTACGTCAACACACAAGTGATGGCTGACGTAAGGCGCCTCATTGATACGCTTCCGCCCATCCAGCGCGAGATTGTCTTTATGCGTTATTTCCAGGAACTCTCGTTCAAGGAAATAGCCGAACTCACCAATGTAAGCATCAACACTGCGCTCGGTCGCATGCGTTATGCCATAATCAATATGCGCCGTACGGCACGCAAGCATGGCATAACGCTGCAACTCTCTGTGTAAAGCAGCTCTGCTTAGAGCTGCTTCAAATCGTGTATTGTGGCAATCGGGTCGGCTGCCTTGAAGATGTAGCTGCCGCTTACGAGTACGTCGGCACCAGCCTCTACGAGTAATGGGGCGGTCTCGGCGTTCACTCCACCGTCAATCTGTATCAATGCTTTGCTTCCCGACTCGTCAATCATGCGGCGCAGGCGGCGTGTCTTGGCGAGGATCTCGTCGATGAACTTCTGTCCTCCGAAGCCAGGGTTGACGCTCATCAGCAGCACCATGTCAACATCGCAGATGATGTCCTCAAGCAGACATACGGGTGTGGCAGGATTCAGCGTAACACCAGCCTTCATGCCGGCGTCATGAATCTGCTGTATGGTGCGGTGAAGATGCACGCAAGCCTCATAGTGTACGTTCATCATCATGGCGCCTGTAGCAGCCACCTGGCTGATGTAGTTCTCGGGATGCACAATCATGAGATGCACGTCCAGCGGCTTCTTGCATTCCTTCGCCACGGCCTTTATCACCGGGAATCCGAAGGAGATGTTAGGAACGAACACACCGTCCATGATGTCGAGATGCAGCCAGTCGGCCTCGCTGGCATTGATCATCTTAATGTCGGTTTTGAGGTCAAGGAAGTTTGCCGAAAGAAGGGAAGGCGAAATCAGTGGTTTCATGAATTTATTGTTGTAAGTTTATGGGTTTGTTCTTTACTTTTTTAGGGGTTATACGATTAATAATTAGTTCATGCAATACGCCCCGTTGCGTCCGTTCTTCTTTATCGCGCAATATGCACGTGCTATCTGGCGGATGATAGACAGGGTGTTTTCTGAGGGTTTAACCTCTTCTGGGGTATAATGTGTCATAGGCGTTGGGTTTTGAATTGGACAATATGTTTCTTCTATGCTCTATATCTATTTAACGCCCTAAGTTGGAATTTATTACATATTGCCGAAGATTTTTTGAATTACTGTTTATGCAATAAAAAACGAGGTGTGCAAAACTGCTGATATAGCGTTTTGCACACCTCGTTTTCTTATATTATATATGTAGGCTTCTTGTTTTAGAAGCTGAGCATAAATCCGAATCGGATGCCGTTCTTCTTTATGCCGGGGCCGTTGTAGTTCATACGTCTTACGTAGTCGATGGCGATGAGCTTGAAGATGTTGTGCACACCAACCGTCACTTCCCAGTAAGGTGTCTTCTTGTCCATTACGCGTGCGCCGTTGGGGAACTGGAAGAGGGTGTTGTCTGCACGGTTGCGCTCCAGGAACGGGTTGTTCTTGTCGGTCAGCGTGCCCCACATTCCCTTTACGGAGATATATTCGCGCCACTTCAGTTTCTTGATGAGCGGTATGCGGTTGAGCAGTTTGCCGTTCATGTCCCATGCCACAGATCCGAAGGCGTAGCGGTCTGTGAGGAACTCCATGTTTTTCATCATCGAGAACGTGCCCTCCCATTCGAGGAACGTGATGTTGACGGGCGGCATGATAAGCAGCGGGAAAGGCACCTTGTCCCATTGTACGCCACCGTCCAAGTGGGTATCTACGTAGCCCCAAGAGCCAAGCCAGAAGCGCTTGTATATCTTCGCTTCAGTGTAGTTGAGCTTGTATTCACCTCCGAGGAAGTTCTTGAAGCCCATTGTGTGGCTCAGCGTAAATTCCGGTGCGTCAAGATTGACGGGCCAGCGGTGCTGCTTGGTGTTGATGAACGTCTGTCCGGGGCAGTAACGGAGCATTAACTTGCCCTCCGTGGTGCGTATCTTCCTTACATATTCCTTGCCGTCGGGTGCGAGATTGGTGGCAACGCCCGGCATACGAGCGAACGAAAGGTCGCCGGTAGGCTCGTTGCTCTCTGCCTTCAGCGATGTATGGAACGACAGACCCCAGTCTGTCTCGTATACGAACGAGAGCTTCTGACGGTTGTAGAAATACATCTGCTCCACCTTCTGAGTGCGTAACGACATGAACATGTTATCCTTGTTATGGATAAGGAACTTGTCGGCAGGCGACATAACGTCGTAAGCTGTCTCGAAGATTATGTTGCGCTGCGGGAACTCGAAGGGCACGTTCTTCTTGGCGTTGAGGCTGTATGTCACCTCGGTGCCGTAGTAATGCTTCTTCGACTTTGTTCCGTAGGCATAGAAGCCGTTCCAGAAGAGGTGCTTGTTGAGGTTGGCTGTGGTACGTCCGCTGAGGCGGAAGCGCCACTTGTCCACGAAGTTGCTTGATATGATGGTGGTTACCGGACCGATGTCGAACAGTGAGCGTTTGCGTGAAGAGCCGGTCTCAACGAAGTTCTCGGCGAAGGCTCGGAGTCCGAAGAGTATCCACTTGAAGTTCTTCGACTGCTCGATACGATGTATGAAGGCGTTCATTGACGACTCGCCCTTCGAGAGTTCCACCGTTCGGTATTGGTTCCAGAACGCCTCGTCACGTATCATCGCGTCCGCCTCATGCCTTGTCTTCGCCTTTCCCTTGAAGAGCTTCGACGGCAGTTCGTCGAAGGCATAGTCGTTATATCTTGTGGCTTTAGTCACAAGAGTGTTGGCGCCGAGCAAGGTAAGCTCTGCAGCAAGGTCGTCCTTCGAGAGCACCCATTCGCCGTTAGGCAGCTTGGCGTATTCCTGCGTAATCTTCATGTCGTGCACGAAGTTGACGTCGGATGTCTTCGGCAGCGTAAAGGAGCAGCGCTTTACGTGCAGCGACGAGTCGGCAAGAACGTACAGCTCGCCTCGGAAACCGAAGTCCTGCTGGTTGTTGGGGATAAACTCGAGGTGATAACAAAGGTCGCGGTCCACGTAGACCGTGTCCTGTATGTAGAATCTGTAGAATGATATGGCAGTCTCGCCGATAGGACTCGTAAACTGATACTGCAGCAGACGCATGTGGTCGTCGTAGATGTCCACGTCGGTGAACACCTCGCGCAGCATGGTGTTGAGAATCTCTCCTGTCTGCAGCACGTTGTTCACACCTTCAGAGCGCTGGCCCTTGATGATGTCCTTCTCTACACGCGGGTTCTTTCTGTAGATGTGCTGCGTGACGGTTTCGTCGTACGTAACAGGCAAGATAAGCTTGCCGTTGTAGGGCGATGTCTCAATCTGGTCGCGTACGTAAGCCTTGTTCTTGAACTTGCCCGAATCGAGATCGGCTGGCTTGATGTCGTTCAACGAGAACGTAATCTTCTGATACTTGTTATACTGATAATAGTCGTAATTGTCAAGATGCGTGCGCTTCTTGGCTGCGATTACGCGCTTCATAAGCTCCACGGCAGGATTGTTTTTGCGCGAATAGCGCTCACGCTTCTGCTTGATAACCACCTCGCCGAGTGAGCGCGAGTCTTCCTTAAGGACAATCTTAAGATGCGACGGCGTGTTCGGACCCACCTTGATGGTTTGCGGCTGGAAGCCCACCGAACTGAACGTCAGTTCCCATCCGTTATGGCGTGCAATCTTGAACTTGCCGTCCAGGTCGCTGGCTTCAGCGACGTGGTGGCCCTTGTATATGGCACTTGCCAACGGTATGGGGTAACCGTCAGAATCATAAATTTCTCCTGTAATCTGCGCTTTGGCAACAACAGCCAAGAGCAAGAACATCAATGTAAGGAAAAAAGACCTTTTCACGTTTGTTTTATACTAATTTATCCTATTATAGATTTCGAATATACTTCCTTGTGTCGTAAAACCACATATTTGCTTTGCGGCTGCAAAGTTACATATAATAGTTTAAAAAAGGTAGAAAACTTTTTGCCTTTTAATATTTTTCTACTAATTTTGCACCTTTGTAGGATGATAGTGCCATTATAGGACACGTTTCGTGGCTGTTCTGGCGTATCTCTATACATTATATTATATATAATATTTTCGCGCCCTTAAATAATAATTTCACACAACACAACATAGCGCCATTATGGGAAGCTTAAAGCACTCTATCATAACTTTCTCAAAGGCGCAATGCTCTGCGTGGGTGGCTTCTGCCGCCGACTTTGCCGTTACTCTCGCTCTCGTCAACATCTTCGGCATGTGGTACGGGTATGCTACGTTCATCGGTGCTGTCAGCGGGGGAATGGTAAACTGCGCCATCAACTATCGATGGGTGTTCCACGCCTTCGGAATGAAGAAGAAATACATTGCCCTGCGCTATATGTTCGTATGGGGAGTGAGCATTGCCCTCAATACGCTTGGCACGTGTCAGGTGACGGAAATGACAGGACTCAACTATGTCATCTCCAAGGCCATCGTTGCCGTACTTGTGGCTGTTCTGTGGAACTATCAGATGCAGCGCATCTTCGTCTTTCATGAAGGCAGAAGGTCGGTACAGAAAACAGAATAATAAAACAAATAAAAAAGAAATATGAATTATCGCGATTTTCTACAGAAGGTGATTTACGCCATTATCAATCCGCTTATCAAAGGCATGATAAAGGTGGGCATCACCCCTAACTTCATCACCACCACGGGCTTCGTCCTCAATCTCGTAGCCATGGCGATGTTCATCTATGCCGCAGAACAGCCCGAATGCGAGGCTTATGCCTGGATAGGATGGAGCGGTGGCGTCATCCTCTTTGCCGGACTGTTTGATATGATGGACGGTCGTCTGGCTCGTATGGGTGGAATGTCGTCAACGTTCGGTGCCCTTTGGGACTCCACGCTCGACCGTTACAGCGAGCTTTGCACACTCTTCGGCATCTGCTATTATCTCCTTATGCACGGCTCGTGGGACTGGGCTGGCGTCGTTACGTTCACCGCTATGGTTGGCTCTGTAATGGTGAGCTACGTACGTGCACGTGCCGAAGGACTCGACATCGAGTGTAAGGTGGGACTGATGCAGCGTCCTGAGCGCGTCGTGGTGACAGCCGTAGGAGCTATCTTCTGTGGCATATGCGCCAATCTTTGGGTGCTGGTGGTGCCGATGATCATCATCGCCGTCCTCGCCAATCTCACCGCTTTCTGGCGTGTGGCCCATTGCTACCGCGAGCTTGGCAAGCGTGACAGAGGCGAGCAGTAATTTTTTTCTCTTTTAAAACCACATCACAGTGTTCAGCATTAACCTCATTATTTTCTGGCTGGTGCTTCTCGCCGTGCGCCCCACACGCAAGATAGCACTGGCTCTGGCGCCGTGGCTGGCATTTGCTGTCAGCTACGACTCTATGCGATTCTTCCCCAATTATGAGTTTCGCCCGATAGACATACGTGGGCTTTTCGAGGCGGAGCGTTCCCTCTTCGGCATCACCACAGCCACAGGCACGCTCATTCCCGGCGAATGGTTTAACATCCACAACTGTGCCTTCGCCGACTTCATGGCAGGCTTCTTCTATCTTTGTTGGGTGCCAGTGCCTCTGGGATTCGCCATCTACCTTTATCTGAAAGGCAAGCGTGAGGCATATCTCCGCTTCTCCATAGCCTTCCTGTTTGTCAACCTCGTGGGTTTCGTGGGCTACTATATCCATCCCGCTGCCCCACCATGGTATGCCATCCATTATGGTTTTGAGCCAATTCTCAACACTCCGGGCAATGTGGCAGGACTCGACCGCTTCGACACGCTCGTCGGTTTCCCCGTCTTCCACTCCATCTACTGCAACAACTCTAACGTGTTCGCAGCCGTGCCTTCGCTGCACGCCGCCTACATGCTCGTCACCACCATCTATGCCGTGAAGAGTCGTGAGCATCTTCTCACAGTCTGTGTCTTCGCTTTCATCTGCATGGGCATCTGGTGGACCGCAGTATATTCCACCCATCACTACATCATAGACGTCCTTCTCGGTATCCTTACCACCATCATTGCCGTTGCAATGTTGGAAGGCGTAATCTTCCGCGTAGGCTGCGTGAAGAGAGGAATGGAGAAATACATCGCCTCAATAAAGAATTAAGAATAAAGTGGCGGAGGTCTCTGGCCTCCGCCATACCAAGTTCTTCATCCAAGTCCTCAATTTGTTTCGATTACGGATCTTTTTCTTTCCCTCTCTTAATGGCGTATCCTCCAATAAAAATCGTCATATCCGTAATTACTACTCACTACTCAATAATCACTCCTCACTATTCAGATGCACTCTCTTTATTTTCGCTTTATACAGTTTTCCTTAGGCATTTACGAAGGAAAGGAATTTCTGGACGGAACCGCCCTTTGCGGCTTCGACTGGGCGCTGCTGTACCGTTTCGCCAAGAAGCAGATGCTGTTGGGGGTGCTTATGGAAGGAATATCCAAGCTCCCAAAGAAGGTGGCACCCGAGCATGCGTTGCTGATGAAATGGTTTGCGGAGAGTCAGAAGATCAGACAGCAGAACGTCGTCATCAACAAGGCTACGGCTGACGTGTATTCTAAAATCAGGGCTGCAGGCTGTCGTTGCTGCATATTGAAAGGGCAGGGCAATGCGCTGATGTATCCCAATCCGTATGCCCGTATGTCTGGAGATGTGGATGTGTGGGTGAATGCATCACGAGAGGAAGTGCGCCGACTTGCCGCCGTGCTGACGAAGGATAATGGCAGCATCGGCAAGGAAAGCCTTAATCACATCGAACTGAAGATGAATGGGGTGGAGGTGGAGCTGCACACCACTCCTGCCATCATGAACAATCCCCTGCACAACCACAGAATGCAGCAATGGTTGCGCCGTAACGCAGACCTGCAATGCAGCAATCTCGTTACGCTCCCTAATGTCAGCACTCCTATAGCCGTCCCAACAAATACGTTCAACATCATCTATCAACTCTTCCACCTTTATCACCATTATTTCTTCGAAGGGGTAGGGCTGAGGCAAATCATCGATTACTACTTCGTTCTTATGAATTGCGAAGAAGTAAGAAATTCAAAATTATATAACTCAAAATCGCAGGCGAAGCCGCGAACAATTCCTAACTCAAAACTCCTAATTCAAAACTCGCTCAAACGCTTAGGTTTGAGCACATTCGCTGGTGCTATGATGTACGTATTGCATGCGGTTATGCGCTTGCCGGAGGAAAGGATGATAGTGCCGATGGATGAGCGCCGTGGACGTATGCTCTTGTCAGAAGTGTTGCGCGGCGGCAACTTCGGACAGTTCGACGATCGCCGTCCTTCCACCAATGGCTTCATCAGCCATAACCTCCAGCGCCTCCAACGCGACCTCCGTCTGCTAAGATTCTATCCTCAAGAAGCGCTGCCCGAGCCATTCTACAGACTTTGGCATTGGTGCTGGAGAAGAACGAGGTGAAATTTTGAACAAGAAATAACAATAAGGCGTACAACCTTAATCTTTACGCTTTTGGGTTGTACGCCTTTTTCGTTGTCATTGAATTGGTTTATTTCGCTGCTTTTGTGTTTTTAACGAACCACCACTTTCTTTCCGTTGACAATGTAGATGCCTTTAGAGGTCGGAGTGGTTATGCGGCGGCCTTGCAGGTCGTACCGTACGTGTGTGGAAGCGTCATCGCCTTTGATGCTTTCAATGCCAGTCGGGTCTACATAGTTGTGCTTGCTGTAGTAATAGTGGCACACGTTGCGATAGCCGTCGGCTGCAGTCTCAACACTCTCAAGCAGATAGTTGGTGTCGGGGAGATACTCGTATGTGATGTTGCCACCCTTGCTGTAGGTCTCCTCAACCAGTCGGTCGTCATCGTCAAGACGGTATGTGATTGAACTTACTATGGTCTGATTGCCGTCATAGATGTCGGCAACGATGTTACCATCATTCTCATACACCCTTTTGGCTTCTGTCGGCCCCCAGTCAAGTTCCCAATCGTACTTGTCCGTGTTCCAACTATAACACCACATTTCTTCACCGTCATCATATTCGTCGTAATCCTCTTCGATTTCGAGAGGCATCAACGGGTCGGTATAGTTATATGCTGGATTAGCAGGAACGGATGCGGTGCTTACGAGAGTCTGATTGTAACTACCGCCTGCCACAACGCCAGTTGACACATAGTATTTTCCTTGAGTATTCCATACGCCATCATTGTTTTCTATAGAATGATAGCCGTCGGTCATATCATCGATAAACTTCGGCGTTTTAGCTGCACGCGTTGCGAGACGTTTTCTGGCTCTTGCCTTGCTCCAATCTACCTTGGTCCACGGGCCATCCCAGCTGTCGCCATCATATTCTGCCTCGCCGGTCCATATACCTTTCTTGTTATACAAGTATTCAATCTTGAAGAAGTCGTTTTCGCTGATGCTATGGTCAATCTTCCATGCCATGTGTCCATCGGCGTTATATCCTATTCGTGCCTCGCCGTAGTCGGTCACGGTCGACGTATCGTTGTTATCGTGGCCAGACTTTATAGAAGTCTCCTTCCATGTTCCTCCAATGAGTTGTCCGTTGGCGTTCCACTCGTATGTACTTTCACCCTTATCACCATCGTCGGCATAATAGTAAGAAGAGGTTGCTATACGTCCAAACTTCATAACCTCGTCCTCCGGATATATCTGACCGCCACCGCCTAATGCTTCAATAGCTTCGCGCAGCGACAGCTTCTTTGCGTAGTCGTCGGCGTAAGTGTATTCATTCTTATATGATATTTCAGATGATGATTTGTTGTATTTGATGACGGATAGCAGGCGACCGAGATTGTCCCATGCGAAAGTGGAAGTATGCTCGCTTGTTACCTCGCCATTCTTGCTATAGTAGCGCATTGTCTCCTGTACTGGTCGGGTGCCGTCAGCGTTGAGTTTAAATTCACGTTCAGACAATTTCCACATTTCCCTCTCTATGCTTCCTACCGTGATTTGTAGATGGCCTTCGCAGCTGTATTCCCGTGCGTACAGTTTGTCGTTTTCAGTTTGCCATACTACCTTACGGAATTCCTCAACATACAGCTCGTTTATATCCATCGTGGTTTGGTAGGAACCATTTGTTTCTGCCGTAAGATCATACAAAAGTCGACTTTCCCTGATGCTGTTGTAGTTTGCATTGTCGGCGTATTTGTCTACCGGTCCGGAGTATTCTCTCTTCTTATAGCCGCATATGTACTCTTTTTTGCTGTCGATGTCGTATCCATAATTGATTTTCTCCACGCGGTTGCCCCACTGGTCGTAGGCGTATGCCTCACTTAGGTGAGTGGTTCCGTCATCGTATTTCTGATAGTGGCGCTCCCATGTCGTGTCGCCTATCACTTCCACTTCGGCTTTGTTCTTCTCAGTGGTTTTGTTGCCAGCCTTGTCCACGTTGTAGGCAGTTCGGGCTGTACACTGTCCGTCGGCGTCGAACACATACTCCTGGCGATACGAGTTGTCGGTGTCGAGCACCCACTGTCCCTCCTCTTTGTTGTATTCCATGACCGACGTGATATATCCATACTCGTTGTATTGATATATCTTCTTGTGCGTGTCGCTTTCCACTCTGTCGAGCAGCGTAAGCTCGGTAGAAGGCATTACAGCCTTGATTTTTCTGATAGGCACATTGTTTTGTGCCACCGCAGGATCTGCCTGCAGAAGCATTGCCGAGGCAATAGTAAATAATAGGGTAGAACTTCTCATATTATATGTTTATTAAGTTTTGACAAATCCGAAATCTCTTTGCTGCTAAGTCCTATGGCGAGCAGGCTTAATATCTCCTTTTCGCGTGTGGTTATACTGTCCTTTATATCGGTATTCATGTAGTTGGTATTTGGTAATGAGTACGCTGTTTGGTTACAAAGGTATAGAAAAATAATAGTAAATATATTCCTTTTAATACAGTAACCCCCTACCAAAAACTAAGAACTATTGTTTTTGGTAGGGGGTCAGCTATGGTTTTCCGTAGTCAGCCGAGCCGCTGTCCGACCGACATAAAACGCTTTATAGCTATCCGGCATCAGATGTTTGCCTTCAAGCCCAATTCAGTTGCCCGGCTTATCATTTCGGCAGCGTTGGCAACATTGAGTTTCTGCATGATACGACGGCGGTGGAACTCAACGGTATTGGCACTGATGCCAAGCCTTAAAGCCATATCAGCAGCCGAAAGTCCCATTGCCGTGAGACTGACGACCTGCTTCTCGCGGTCGGACAGACGGTCGGGATGGCGCTTCAATGAATTGAGCAATCGGAAGAAGGTTGGACTATAGTAGCCCTTGCCGGCACAAAGACTCTTGACGGCCATAAGCAGTTCCGCAGCGTTGTCGCTCTTCATCACCACCGCCTCGGTGTCCATATCGGCTATCTCGCCTACCGACCAGGGTTCTTCGTGCATGGTATATACCACCACTTGTGTGGCTGGTTGTACGTCGCGAACGTGCTCTATGAGCATGGATCCGCTTTCGCCGTTGAGGTCGAGATCGGTTATAAGTATGTCTACTTTATGTCGGTTGAGCATCTGTTCTGCCTCTTCAAGCCCTGCGGCATCCACGATACGGGCTTCGGCAAACGACGAAGCCAGCAGGGCGTGTATGCCCTTAAGCACTATGGGGTGGTCGTCGACGATGAGTATTGTCATTGTTTTCAATTGGTAAAAGTGTGATTATGTGGTGGTGAGTCGGTAAGTCAGCGTCAGCCTATGGCGCATGTCAGCCTCACTTACAGTCAGCTTTGCGCAGATGCGGTCGGCACGTTTCTGCAGCGTCTGCTGTCCTATGCCATGATTGGAGGTGTGCCTGCCGTCAGCCGGACGGGTGCCTATGCCGTTGGCAACGCATACGCATAGGTTGCCGTCGTTGACGGTCAGCGATATGTCTATGGCGCTGTGGTCGCCGTATTTCATAGCATTGGCTGTCGACTCCTGAATGATGCGGTATATCTCGTAAGCCACCTGTTGCGGCAGACTGCTCCAATCGAACGCGGTGTCTATCTTGAGCGAGATGTCGCGGCCACCGTTCTTGCTGATGGCGGCTACATACGAGCGCACCACAGTGTCGAGTGTGACCGTGGCGAAACATGGAGGCATAAGCTCGTGCGACAACTGGCGCACGTTGCGCCATACGTCGTCGAGATACTGCTCGGCATGAATGCTGTCGGTGGCAAGCATCAGTTTGGTGGCGAGGATGTCGTTGCACACGCCGTCGTGCAGCTCCTTGGCTATGCGCTCACGCTCGCTCTCGAGTCCGTCGATGTAGCTCTGCTTCTCGTGCAGCAACGCCCGCTGTGCAGCGATGCGTCTGCGATAGAGCATAATGCCCACCACTCCTAGCAGCAGCACTACCGCCACCACAAGCCACAGCACCTGATTGGCTTTCTCTGCTGTTTCGCGTTTTGATTCAGCCAGAGCCATTTCCGTTTCCAGAGTCTTGTATTTCACCGTGAATTCGCTCATGCTTTTCTCTATGTCGCTTTGCTTTACAGAGTCGAGCACGGCATAGGCACGGTTCATGAACGCGAGCGCTTCCGCGTTGCGATTCATGTTTTCGAGACATTGGGCTTTCATGCGCAGCATCTTGTCTGGCGGCATTGCCTGGTTATGGGTGCCGCTGGCGATGATGCTGTCCATAAGTGCGAGTTGCTCGGCGTATCTATGCTGCTTGCCAAGAAGACTGGCCTTGACCTCAAGAATGCCCAAAACTCCGTTGCTATTTACTGCCATTCCGTCCATTACACGGTCGGCATATTGCATGTATTGCGCCACAGCTTGATAGTCGCCCAATGCGCTGTACGATTTCAGAATGATAGAGAGAAACTTCAGCGTGAGCACGTTATAGCCTACGCTCTTCACCTCTTGCCAGCACGGCAGCATAGCGTCGAGCGCCGCCTGGTGGCGGTTCTGCCTCAGATATATACCTCCGATGTTGGCACGCGCCGACAATCGCTGTATGGTGTCGTTGGCTGCAAAGGCTGCCTTTTCGGTCTTTTCGGCATAGTGAAGAGCCTCTGCAAAGCGGTTGCTTTCGGAGTATAACACCGTGACACAGTTGTTCAGATATATCTCATATTCGGCATTGTGCTCTGCAAGCGCCATCTGTATGCCCTCTTTATACTGCACCAGAGCCGAGTCGGTCTTGCCAAGCCTGCGGTAGGCTATGCCCATAGTGCCACGCAGATTGAGCATAGCGTCCACGTCATGCAGCTTCTCTGCCAGACGGTAAGCGCCCTGAGCCACGCCGACGGCATCCGCCATGCGCCCCATGTCGACAAGCGTCACTGCCTTCTCGCTCAAAAGCCAGCATCTGGTAGTGTCAGCCGGGTGCATCAGCAGGGCACTGTCTGCCAGAGCCAATGCTCCTTGTTTGTCGCCTCCGGCGTTGAGTTCGGCTACACGTTCGAGCATGGAGTAAGCTGGGTCGGACACTGATTTGTGTTCGGTTCTGTTGCATGCAAGCATCAGAAGCGCAAGTAGTAATGGTAGAATTTTTCTCATTTGCGTGGGTTTTGGTATGAATCTCTGATGCAAAGGTAACGATAATGTTCTTACCTGTATAATTCATAGGGGACTTTATTTGATACCTTCATGTCCACCATGCAAATATCGTACAAAGAGTAAAAAGCTGTTACAAAATAAAAATTGATTCTATAGATTTAGATTGCTGTTTTTACGGTGTTTTACTGTGCAAACAGCACCCCTGCTTAACAATAGCGCCACTTTTATCATGCAATAGTGCCACTATTAGAGTGTAAAAGTGGCGCTATTGCATGATAAAAGTGGCACTATTGGAGTGTAAAAGTGGCGCTATTGCAACCCAATGAAGCTTGTTTAGCTCAGTCATTCATTGCACACTTCTCTTCTTAGTAGTGTAATCTACAGAGTGTCTGTGTGTTGTCGCTGCACGCTTAAAACTCAAGAATTTCGCACCAAAGATTTTGTTGTGCGTCTGGCTCATAGTATTGAGCCTCAGAAATGCAAATATTGTCTTCGGCGGAACCTCCGAAGAACTAGAAATAACCCGCTAAATGAGCTGTCGTTTCTGGTGGCATAAATGAAACACTCCATTAAAAATTCCTTAGGTTTAACACTAACTTGTGTTTAACACCATGTATAAATCCTTGCGCATGGCACATGAAAAACTTCTTATGTGTGAAACGAACTTACACAGGTGTGGGCTATCTTTGCATCAGAATTACAAAAAATGATTAAGGATAAAACAAATACTAAAATGTAAAAGACTGGGAAAAAGTTCAAAAAAAATATTCCACAAAAGATGTCAATAATCTATGTTGGATTTGGAAGGATTTTAATGGAAATCAAGATTGGGATAATGCCTCGGGGATAAAAGACTTACTGAATGGTAAAACTTTAAATGATTTCTCAAAAATGTTTGACGAAGCTATAGATTGTGTCAAGGGACTGGATATTTAGTCACTCTTATCGTTACTATATCTCCAACCCCGAGAGTCTTGCCAATGGCGAATTGTCGCGTTGGCTGCTCGATACCTATTCTACAGCCAATACGTTGTCACAAAATACGTTGCTCAAAGACCGCATCCTTGTAGAGGAGATTCCGTCGAGCCGTCATTTCCTTACGGATATAGTTGATGCCATGAAGGGCAACAACATCATAATGGCTACTTATCGAAATTTCCACTACAAGAATTCCTATACTTTCCCCATTGCGCCATACTGTCTGAAAATGTTCCAGAAGCGTTGGTATGTGCTCGCACTGAGCATCAATGAGGACAGGTTGCGTATCTACGGACTTGACAGATTTGAGAATATAGAAATAACAAAAGATCATTTCAAGTTCCCTTGCGACTTCAATGCCAAGGACTTTTTCTCCAGCTTCTTCGGCGTAGTTATAGACGAGGATATACCCATGCAACGAATTGTTATTCGTGCCTTTGGTGCACACCAACACTACATGCGCTCTCTTCCATTGCATCTCTCGCAGAAAGAGCTTTATTCTTGCAACGAATATGCCGACTTCGAACTTACGCTTCGTCCCACCTACGACTTCATAATGGAGTTGCAAAGCTATGGGACGATGATAGAATTGGTGGAACCACAGTCGCTAAGGCAGACCATGAAATGTTGTATAAACGATCTTTGCGAATTGTATAAAAACGATTAATTGTCAAACTAAATAATATTTATCTATCTCTATTAAAGATCTTACCTATGGATGGATATGTCAGTAGCGACTACCGTAATTTCAATCTGACGACATAAAACCGGATTGTTGTCAAGAATTAAATCCACAGTTCCCTTTCTTTCCGTAGCAGTAATGACTTTGTCAACAATAATCTTTAAAAGTTCATTCTCTTCAGGATTGAGCACAGACGGATTATCCCGACTAAGCCCAGTTACCAAGTAGATAATAGCGTTTTTCCCATGAGGCAGCATGTCGTACTTGCTAATAAGATCTGACATATAGCTGGCGGCATCAGACGTTTCGTCAGCGTATGATTGAATGACGGTGGTAGCAAATTTACTGGAAAAGAACAGTTTGCAAAGTTGACCAATTGTGAGACTGTTAGCACCAACAGATAATGCAGGCAATACTTGCACGATAAAACTGCTAATAGCCTCCATTCGGTCATAATAAGTCTCCATGAAATCCTTACGAAAAAGACGTTTGCGCTTTGTTTTGTTAATATGTTTATCACCATACCAAACATTTTTCTTGACTTTCCCTATCATTTCTTGCTTCTTAGAAGGAAGAAGTTCTCTTTTTGGCGGAACATACCCACCATTATTAAGTATGATCGTCTTTAATTCCTTAACTTTCGACTTGAAATCAATGTTGGCAAACTCTTTCTTTTGTCCTTTGGTAAAGCCATAGAAGGACGTATGCCACAAACAACAAGCGACGATTTCTGCATCAGTGACATGTACGTCAGCATCAAGGACAATCTCTTTAGTGAGAGAATGCTCCCAAAAATCTCCTTCCATAGGAAAAGCGTCAAGATGGGGACCTGTGCCATCATCCCAATCTTTCATAGTAATACGACACACATCACCATTGGAATCATCATGACGCTTTGGATTCATCAATCTGAGCATATCGTAATGCAACTTGAACCAGCCGAGACTGTCTTTTGCTTCGGGATACATGTTCACTATGTGTGGTTCAACCTCTTTAAAAGTAACAAGGTGGATAAGTTCTTTGTATGTCATTGCGGATTGTTTTTATATTTGCTGCAAAATTATAGATAGACTATGCAAAATATTGGCACAGGTCATAAGAAAATATAACTATCATTTATCCGTTAAGGGGCTTAATGGCTCTGTTGGTCAATTCAAAGAGAGTGCTTCACGGTATGAGGCCGTGAAAGCACCTCTTTGTAGTGGTCGGTAATAGAGATATATTGTATCATTGGAGAATGATAATCTTAACCGACTTGCTTCAATGCTTCCAAAATCCTATTCTTGGCAAACTTGTCAAAATTCTTAATTTCTGTCACACCCCAGTCTCCTTTACTCTTCACTATATCCATCATTTCCAGAAGCTTTACGCTAAGGCCATTTCGAACTTCTTCAACAAATCCGAAATTGTCCAGCTTGGCTTTGGGCATATTATTACTGAATTTAGAGTTCATACCTCTGCTGATAAGACACAAATTACCGAAGCTATCAAGCCCCCTGCCTTTTAGGTTGTCATATCCAGGCATAGGATTCTGAGGATAGAAATGCTCTACCGATGTCCTATATGAGAATTCGAACTTCGAGTATTTCGAAGGATTCTCCTTCCAAGTAATAAAATCATAGAAGTTGAATACGAAATTGTGTACATTGCAACCACAATCAATTTGATTCCAGTCTATATTATCTGTGTTATTATAAGGCAAGAAGTCATAGCTTCTGTAAATAACATCTTCAAAATCTGACTTGTGTTTACCTATATAGATATCCAACATATAACTGCACGCTAAATGATATAACCTATTCCGCAAGAAAGATGAGTCGATGGACTCTTTCTTATGGATACAGTAAAGCAAAGCATTCAGCCAATGCTTATATATCTGTGTAGGTGCAGAGACATGGAACATCGCCTCCAGCATTCTGATTTCTTTACCAAGGTCATTCTCATCCTCTGAACTACTCGCAGAAAACGTATTTACATAATTAGCTTTATTATTGTCATATTTACGGATAGACTTCAAACTCCAACATTCTGCTCCGTTGATATATTCTCGTTTAATCACATAACTATCATATTGGACTCTCAATAAGAGTAGCTCAATGATAAAGAATTTTACGAAACGTTTTCTTTCTGTCTCGTCTTTTATAGATTTCAATACATTTTGGAATGTAGGTATTAAGACCTTGTCGTCAAGTCTGATACCAGCATCTACATCTTCTCGATAAAAGTCGCTGTCATGATAGCATACTTTGAGCACATGTAGAAGGAAGTTTGGAAAGTTGATAATGGACCCAAAACGGTCTTGCTTTCCTTCATCTTGGCTTCCATCGCGAGGCAGTTCATACCTTTTATTGTTTTTAGCATCCTCAAAAAGATTGTTGAGCGTACGAGGAGAACAGTCCTCATTATCTTTAATCAAAGAACTATTATCATCGATTTCAATCTCCTCACACAGGGAATCAAAATCTTCAAATTGCAGATTTTTCCATTTATCACCGAAGATAAGAGTCCTTTGGCCAACCGTAAAATTCATCTGGACATATGAACTCATATCAGAGCAAGCTTCCCATATAAGATGGAAAAGCTTATGCTCGTTTGGCGAAAGTTTGTTCATTAATACAGCCTTGAGAACTTCATGCTTTTCGAGTTGCTCTCCACGAGTGTTCATTATCTCAAAGTAATGGTTCAATTGAGTGTCTTGCGGAACTGGAATCCGAAGAATTATAACCTTTGAAAAAAGGTAGTCTGCGAAATCAGCGACAGACAATCCTTTTGCTTTAAGAACTTGATGAATATTCTTGCTGAACAAGCCATAGACATCAATTATATGTTGCGCAGCCTGATGTTCAGAATATTGATTTTTCTGAAGCATAATGAGAGCATCGTCTGCTTCTTTTCGATGGTCATAAGAAAGATTAGGCTTTTCGAACCAATTTGCTACATTTAGGTGTTTTAATAAGCTTGTTAGAATGGTCAATGTCGTCAAACGTTGCTGACCATCTATAATCTCAAAATATGTTTCTCCGTTGACAGTTCTTATAAAAACTACAGCGGAGCCTATATAATAGTTTTGGCTATTATTGTTCTTTGCGTAGTCAGAAATATCTTCCAACAATTGCAGAGTTTCTCTTTCTCCCCAATCATAATTGCGTTGATAAATGGGAATGACATACTTGCCCTCTGAAAGGAATTCTTTTACTGTCAACTGGGCTATATTATTATCAATCGTTGCCATAATACTTGTTGTATTCTTTAAACAAATTCTTTATCTTCTCACAACCAGAACATTGCTTTGATTGCACGCCTTCGATATTGATGTTGATTATGTCATATGGAGTTTTGGCATCATAGACATACCTAAACATGCTATCCCAAGCCGTTGCATAGTTGTCAATGGATGCCAACTGAACAGCAGAAAGCTGTAGTCTCAGTTTGTATGCCCATATGAAGAATTGAGGTATAACCTTGTCAAGTTCTTCTTCACCGAAACGATCGACATAGTACAGAAGTAGAGTATAGAACATATCTCTGATATATCCATCACCAGTTCTTCCTGAACCATTATAGGATGTTATCAAGTTTAAAATATCTTTGGCTCTACTTCCATCCGGTAGCGATTTTCTATATAGTCGTATATGCTCATACAAATTCATATAATGGCGAATCATATCAAAGAAACGTCCTCCATTAATTATCTGATCATCAAGATTAAAGGGATATTCTAAGTGATTCCTGTCAATTGCTCTTATAGGGTCTTGGTTGTACATAGAGGAGAAAATGTGGGCTATCACTTCCATTTGATAGAACGGATAGCGTTTTCCATCACTCAGCGAGATGCCCTTAAATAAGTCCGTATGGTCTTTGGTAAACCGTCTCCCCCATTTCCCACGAGACCATCTTTTGGCTCTAAACAAAGTCAGGAAAACCTCCCTTAAGAATGAGGTTGGCTTGTTTTGCCACTCATCAATGTTATTGCTGTCTTCCTGACTTAGTGTGGAAATCTCTCTCAGATGATACGCTTTCAGTAAGTCGTGTGCGGCAAGATCCTTACCGCGGGCATTTTGTGAATCAAAGAACTGGAATGCTTCTGATATACTGTTCAGTCGAACCACAACAAACTCACACTTCGTCAATAGGAAATCGAAAAGTTGTTGATCAAAATCAGCCTTTCGACTTTCTATCGTATGAATATTCTCAATAACATTATGAAGTGTATAGCGGTTGCTGAAAGACACTTTATCGGAATTCGAAAAAGCATTTATCTTTATATCTATATCAGAATAACTTTCCTTGACCTTTTCATCTTTCAAAGCATTGTACATAATACGTATGAGCAGCGCAAGCGTGATGATGCGTTGCTGTCCGTCAACAATCTCGTCGTTATGTAAAACGAGAGTTCCAAGTCTGTATTGCTTACGCTCTTTGAACGCAAGAATATCTGATATAAGTTGATTAACGTTCTTTGCAGTCCATTTGTATGGTCTTTGATATGGTGGTATAACAAAATCATTGAAGGGTAAGGAGCCTACACTGCAGATCTCGACTTGAGGTAATTGCCCTGAAACATCCTCCTGAAGAGTATAAGATCTATCTATAAAGGATTCCGTCTTATGCAGGGAAGAAAATAAATCTTCATGCTCATTTGCAAACACCTCTATTGGACGATCAAATATGTTTATTATATCTGAGAACGCTTGGAACAAATCGTCTATAGAGTTGATATTTCGCTCCAACACGCATGTACCCTTATTCCGACCTTGCCATCTCTTCCATTTCAATTCATGGTTGTTAGATGAACTTTCTACCAAGTATTCTTTGAAATCTTTAAAGCCGTCTTCTGCATACTTCCCTTCAAAATGGAGCTGTACTTCTCCATTATAGTATTCATAATGAATATCAGAGTCTTTCAAATAGGTACTTACCTGTATGTAGCGACTGGTTTGCCATGATCCTTTCCGAAAATAGGATATCACCTTTTTTTTAGAGCCATATTTGTCTCTAATATAATCCTTTACCTCCTGATGAAGGTCTTGGTCAATAGGTATTGCCATAATTGATATTACTTGTTATTAAACTATTTAATCTGATAGTATTATATTCTCAAATTAAGAATTCAAATACGCTTCCATTTCGCTATCGTCATCCAAATCTATCTCCTGAGCGAATTCCATTCCTACATATGTAGCAACGATTAGAACAGGCAGAAGCCAGTCTTTGAGATTTTCGGTCCGGTAACCTTTCTGATCAATAAAGTCTATGGTACGGCAAAATATATGACCTACTTTGCCAACAGCATTTGTTAGCTTCAGTTGGATATATTCAGGCAAATCTGGTTCATGATACTCAAAAGGTTCACTTGGTATGAATTGAGTGTCTATTTCCACATCAATTATAACCTTGTAGGTAACTTCTACTACTTTGTCGAAAACATATTGGAAAAGGATGCCTGCATCGTATCCCTCAAACTCGTTGGTCGAATGTTTTTCGAAAGCACTAACGAATTGTCTGAGTATAGACTCTGTTTCTTGAGCTAATGCAAGTACTTGTCCCTTCTCCAGTTCGTTAAATCTGTCCATGGTAAGCAATCCCGTTTCCAGATTGTCTATATTGAATTGTGAAATGCTCACTCCAAATTGGACAATTTCTTTCTGATTTTCTATTGTATTCATATTTCAACTAAAATTAGATTTTACAATTAGTTACAATATCTCCAGCGCGATGGCAGCACAAGCTTCTGCATCGGCCAGGGCGTAATTTTACCAAGACAACAGAACACATCGAACTGCGTTGGTTGTTGGCTGTTTCAAAATCTATAGCTGCAAAGTCATGTATTACTTATCCTCCTTATACTTGTTCCACATTCTCTTTACTTTTCCTGCAATCTCCTTACGTAGCCATAGCGGTTCGAGTACTTCAAGGTTTTCACCATTCCATAGCAGTTCCTGTTGGAAGTCGAATGTCGGGCGGACATGCAGTTCAAAGATGCTGTATTCATCTGTTTGCTCAGTCTCTTGTTGCGACTCATGCAGAGGAAGGTCGCGCAGGTAGTTAGCCTGACTGGTACTGACCTTGATTTTTACCTTCTCAATGTCGGTGCCATCGCCAGGAATTACACCTATACAACCATTGAAGTATTCCTGTGGATTGAACTCTTCAGGATATTCAAACGTGTGGCTCGAAAGGCGGAAGTCATGTATGCGGTCGAGACAAAAGACGAGGTCATAGCCTGCAGGCCAATTACGCCCCACCAAATACCAGCGCTGACGGAATAGCTTTACGCACAATGGTATCACGTAATGGTCGCGCGTGTCACCTTTCCAGTAGTTGAAATAGTTGATATGAATGAAGCGGTTCTTCTTCATCGCATTTATTATCAGCTCCAAATATTCCCTGCCACTGGGCACGTCTTCAAGGATAATCCTGTTCTTGACAGATTTGCTTTCAAGGAGAAAATTACTCACCGATAGCGTACTGAGCAACCAATTTTCAATACTTCCACTCTTCATATCCTCCACGTTGGCTATATAATACCTATATGGAGCGGTCTTTTCGCAGTCTATCGACAATCCGAAGGTGTCGAAGATATTCCACTTCCACTTATGGAAAGTGCGCTTCAACATCTCCTCACCACCGCTCAAATCTACATTATCCATCCAGCGGCGGTTCAATTCCTCGAATGAAATCTTATGTGCCCGATAGATGGTCTCCACAATCCACACGAGTTTATTGGTTTGATTCAGTGCCATATTTGTCGTTTATATAGATAACGTTTCGGCTGCTAAGATATTGCTATGGTGTGTCTTTTTTTCATACCATCATAATCAATCTCGCTCTACAAGGTTGCAATTTGCAACCTTATAGGTGAGAGAAGCAGCGGCATAAAAGTTGGACCAACAATTTTTCGCCTAACTTTTCATCTGTTCCAGTCTCCCATGTATATTCTGCTTTGTGAAACTTATTTGCAAAGAACGAGACCAATTGACATAACTCACTCTTTTTCAACGGATATACTGATGCAGTAATAAACTGTAGCACAACCTTGTCATATTGTTTGCAATCAATCATTGCATAATCTTCAAACTCTCTGATTACACTTTCCACTCGCAACTCACCGTCATTAGGAAAAGAAATAATTCTTCTTTTTAAGACAGCACGTGCCTGTTGATATTTGACATTATCTTTCATTGCTACAAAGGTACAGATGTGAATAAAGTTAATGTTTTCGGCGTGGCTATCGTGATTGTAAGATATAATAGGCTATTATCCGGAAAGGTTTCAATATAGTCACCTACAGGAAGCATTATCTTTTCAGGAAGCGTTATCACTTTCATCTCATCAGTATAGTCATTGGCTATGGTAATTGCCAAAAGATATCTACCATTTTCTTTTATATATATTGACTTTATATGTTCAAGAGCATCTGTTATGTCTTTATTATACACATACGAGTGGGTAGATATTACATTCCTTCCTCTTATAAGTATTGAGAAATCAGACAAATCAAAGCATAATATACCATGCTTCTCTATACATATATTATATAGTTGCAGGAATTTCTTCAATTCGAGGTATGGATTGCTATCTGCCTGAAAAGACAATATAGAGAAAATGTCAGATTCTTCTTTGATACTGAGTTCTGGATTCATTTTTATTACAACATTTCTTCTTGCACGTGCATGTGTTTCTAAGATTTTATTAACGTTATCGGCTCCTTTGTCGGTAGACACCAACACGACATTAACATATACATTTGGGCTGTTCTTTATTGAATATATACCTTCTGTACGAAACTCATTGATCACTTGTTGACTAACATAATCTGCAGCAATCAGTCGTAATGATTCAAGTGCGATTTTTTCCATTTTATTAATGTTTATATCTTTATTATCAAAAATACAGTGCAAAAATAAAATGGAGCTATGCCAACTGTGGGCACAACTCCATTTTATAATGAAATAATATTAAGTTACACTATAGCTTTTTTATGATCTTTATGCACTTGTAGAATTAATTTTTTGGTATGAGCCATAATCTGAGCGAATACGGTCTTTCCTTGATTCAAGGATTTCAGTCTTTTGTAATACAATTTGCAAAAGTACAAAATCTTTGGCGCAGATTTGTCGCAGCCTAAAACGAAAAAACGACATAACTCGTTGCTTTACAACTTGCTATGTCGTTATTAGTTGCGGAGGCAGGATTGGACATTTGTCAATGTTGTCTCGTAACGACCTCATGTAACTACTCAGCACCCCCACAGCATAAGATAGTCAACGGCACTCGTTAATTAT
>OLFZ01000205.1_pt1 | contig 68245 bp, 67 predicted proteins | sample 1604861 | NCBI WGS metagenome assembly OLFZ01 (sample SAMEA3888895, study PRJEB22519) | human gut metagenome | biome: human gut; feature: human-associated habitat; material: faeces | place: Denmark | collected 2011 | reverse complement strand
TGCTGCCCTGCGTGTTCCACGTGTCCGCCCGTACCGTGGCCAGCCACGCTCTGAACATCTTCGGCGATCATTCCGACGTGATGGCCTGCCGTCAGACCGGCTTCGCTATGCTGTGCGAGAATGACGTTCAGGAGATCATGGATCTGGCTCCCGTGGCCCATCTGGCCGCCATCGAGGGCCGCGTTCCCTTCATCAACTTCTTCGACGGCTTCCGTACCTCTCACGAGATCCAGAAGGTCGCCGTGTGGGATTACGAGGATCTGAAGGAAATGTGCGATATGGACGCTGTTGACGCGTTCCGCAAGCACTCCCTGAACCCCGAGCGTCCCATGATGCGCGGTTCTCATGAGAACGGCGATATTTTCTTCCAGCACCGTGAAGCCTGCAACAAGTACTACGAGGCTCTCCCCGAGGTCGTCGAGAAGTACATGGGCAAGATCAACGAGAAGCTGGGCACTAACTATCAGCTCTTCAACTACTACGGCGCTCCCGACGCTGACCGCGTAATCATCGCCATGGGTTCCATCTGCAACGTGGCAGAGGAAGTCATCGACTACATGAACGCTCACGGCGAGAAGGTCGGCATGGTGAAGGTCCACCTGTATCGTCCCTTCCGGGCCGATAAGCTGCTGGCCGCCATCCCCGCTACCTGCAAGGCTCTGGCCGTTCTGGACCGCACCAAGGAGCCCGGCTCCGAGGGCGAGCCTCTCTATAAGGATGTTGTCACCGCTCTGGCCAACGCCAACCGCTTCAATGACATGAAGGTCATCGGCGGCCGTTACGGTCTGGGCAGCAAGGATACGCCTCCCGCCTCCGTCTTTGCCGTGTATGACGAGCTGAAGAAGGACGCTCCCAAGCACGAGTTCACTCTGGGCATTGTGGATGATGTCACCCACCTGTCTCTGGAGGAGAAGGCCGTTCCCGGCGTTGCTCCTGCCGGCACCATCGAGTGCAAGTTCTGGGGTCTGGGCGGCGACGGTACCGTTGGCGCCAACAAGAACTCCACCAAGATCATCGGCGACCATACCGACAAGTACATCCAGGCCTACTTCCAGTATGACTCCAAGAAGACCGGCGGCGTCACCGTCAGCCATCTGCGCTTCGGCGATCAGCCCATCAAGTCTTCTTACTATATCAACAAGGCTGACTTCGTGGCCTGCCACGTGCCTGCCTACATTACCAAGCATTTCCCCATCGTCCGCGATGTGAAGCCCGGCGGTGTGTTCCTGATCAACTGCCAGTGGGATGACGCGGAGCTCAGCCACCATCTGGATGCCGCTTCCAAGCGTTACATCGCCAAGAACAACATCCAGGTCTACACCATCAACGCCATCGACCTGGCCAAGCAGATCGGCATGGGCAAGCGCACCAACACCATCCTGCAGTCCGCATTCTTCTCCCTGGCCAAGGTCCTGCCCGAGGCAGAGGCCATCCAGTACATGAAGGACGCCGCCACCCATTCCTACCTGAAGAAGGGCCAGGACGTTGTGGACATGAACCACAAGGCCATCGATCTGGGCGCTACCGCTTACAAGAAGTTCGACGTGCCCGCCGATTGGGCTGACGCCAAGGACGAGACTGTGACCACCAAGCTCACCGGCCGCGAGGGCGTTGTGAAGCAGGTGGAGGACATCATGTTCCCCGTGGGCCGTATGGACGGCGACAGCCTGCCTGTTTCCGCCTTCCTGCCTCATGTGGACGGTCAGTTCGAGCAGGGCGCTGCCGCTTATGAGAAGCGCGGCGTGTCCGTCTCCGTTCCTACTTGGGACGCTTCCAAGTGCATCCAGTGCAACAACTGCGCATATGTCTGCCCCCATGCTACCATCCGTCCCTTCGCTCTGACTGAGGAGGAGGCCGCCAAGGCTCCCGCCGCTGCCAAGATCGTGGACGTGAAGGCTGGCAAGGGCAAGGGTGTTTACAAGTACACCATGGCCGTGTCTCCTCTGGACTGCATGGGTTGCGGCGTGTGCGTGGGCGTCTGCCCCGTTGGTGCCCTGACCATGGTTGGCCAGGAAGAGGAAGCCGCACAGCAGGATGTGTTCGACTACTGCGTGGCCGAGGTCGCTCCCAAGGCCGACATGCAGGACAACACCGTCAAGGGCAGCCAGTTCAAGCAGCCCTATCTGGAGTTCTCCGGCTCCTGCGCCGGCTGCGCCGAGACCAGCTATGCCCGTCTCGTCACCCAGCTCTTCGGTGACCGGATGTACATCTCCAACGCCACCGGCTGCTCCTCCATCTGGGGCGGTCCTGCCGCTACCTCTCCCTACTGCACCGATAAGAACGGCCACGGTCCCGCATGGGCCAACTCCCTGTTCGAGGATAACGCTGAGCACGGCCTTGGCATGTATCTGGGCCAGGAGGCTACCCGCAACCGTCTGGCTGACCTGACCCGTCAACTGATCGCTGTGGAGTATGCCGATGAGTCCATCAAGGCTGCCGGCCAGAAGTGGCTGGATACCATGGAGGATGGCGCCGCTAACAAGAGCGCTTCCGCTGAGTTCATCGCATCCATGGAGAGCGTTGTCTCCACCCGCGGCGATTGCGACTGCGACGCCTGCAAGCTGGCTCGTGAGATCCTGAAGGACAAGGAATATCTGGAGAAGAAGTCCGTCTGGATCTTCGGCGGCGACGGCTGGGCCTATGACATCGGCTTCGGCGGCGTGGATCACGTTCTGGCTTCCGGCAAGGACGTCAACGTCTTCGTCTTCGATACCGAGGTCTACTCCAACACCGGCGGTCAGGCTTCCAAGTCCTCCAACATCGGTCAGGTGGCGCAGTTCGCCGCTGCCGGTAAGGAGACCAAGAAGAAGTCTCTGGCTGAGATCGCCATGAGCTACGGCTATGTGTATGTGGCTCAGGTAGCTATGGGTGCTAACCCCGCTCAGACCCTCAAGGCCATTCAGGAGGCTGAGGCCTATCATGGTCCCTCCCTCATCATCGGCTATGCTCCCTGCGAGATGCACAGCATCAAGGGCGGCATGACCAACTGCCAGGCTGAGATGAAGAAGGCCGTCGAGTGCGGCTACTGGAACCTGTTCCGCTTCAACCCCGCTGCTGAGACTGACAAGTTCATTGTGGATTCCAAGGAGCCCAAGGAAGAGGGCTACCGCGCCTTCCTGATGAACGAGGCCCGTTACAGCCGCCTGACCCGCGAGTTCCCCGACCGCGCCGAAACTCTGTTCAAGCGCAACGAGGAGGTCGCCATGGATCGCTATCAGCACCTGCTGAAGCTGAAGGCCATGTACGACGAGAAGTAATTTTCATCCGACAGATCGAAAAGGAGCACGGCATGAGCCGTGCTCCTTTTTTGCGTTGACACCTTCGGCAAAATGGGATACAATAAACTGCAACGGCTATGGGCCTGAGAGCCTTGCTGCGCCGTGAAAAGAATGAGATCTATGCCCCGGTAGCTCAGTTGGATAGAGCGACTGCCTCCTAAAAATCGAATCGTTCGAATCCTGGAGCCCTGTAAAATTGAATATTTTCTGTATAAGCCCCCGTAGCTCAGTTGGATAGAGCGGTCGCCTCCTAAGGTTGCGTTACAACGGCCACCTCAAAAAAAACTAAATAAGGGATTGCAGTTCGACTTTGATCGGGCTATAATCATATATCAGACACGTCCATATAGCTCAGCTGGATAGAGCACACGCCTCCTAAGTAGGGAATAGAGCGCCCCACTCCGGAGACATAAGCGTACCGTTTCGAGTTCGATTCCAATCCGTCAATTCCATTCGCCCGCGTAGCTCAGTTGGATAGAGCGACTGCCTCCTAAGCAGTAGGCCAGAGGTTCAAGTCCTCCCGCGGGTGCCATTAGCAGCACAAAATCTTCGGAAAACCGAAGATTTTGTGCTTTTTCTATAACTTTTTGAATCTCATAAGAAAACGCCATATTTCTCGCTAGAATGGTGGGTGCTCAATTTTATATTTTTTGCTAATCATTATTACTTCCAGACTCACTTTGAACTACATACCGTTTTCCGTCCGAAACCTTGCTAATCAATTAGCAAGGTTTTTTGCTTTTCCATCGAAATTAAGAGGTGTTTTGCTAATCGGGCAAAAAAACTGCACGATCCCCTGCTAATGGAAAAATAGAGCGGTTTCCGGTCTGAGTATTTTCACCCTGCCCAAAAGCCTACATAGCCGTCTATATCCCTTTTGACAGCTATGAGTTTACAGTAGGAGGACAAGCCATGAAGTGGAAAAAGGACGAGGCTCAGAACAGAAAGATTGAGACGCTGGTCAGCGAGGTTCGCAGCGCCGCCAGCGAAAGCACGGAGGCTCTATGGAACGCTTTTCTGGAGATCGGAGACCTAGACATGGTGCGGGCCATGGAGAAAGCCCTGCGGCTCCTGGTGAGCCATGGCGACTACATTGGAGCCATGAAGATGTTGGAGGGCATATACGCCCTTGTGGAGATCGCCCCGTCAGAGGATTTCACCGACTGTCAACAGCACTCTGCCCTGGCACAGATGTTCATGGAGGAATATCTGGCAAAGAGTGAGGACTTTATCTTCGACACAGGCATGAATGATGTGCTGGCACTTCTCACAAGCGAAAGGCCGTAAATTCCTAGTGGGCCATCGGCCCACTTTACATAGTCGTTGCGCTGCTACAAGCGCCACATACGGCTATAACTACAACTGAAGAAATGGAGGTAGCAGCCTATGGACAAGTGCAAAGTAATTGCCATCACCAATCAAAAGGGCGGTGTCGGTAAGACAACCACGGCGGTCAATTTGGGCGTAGGACTGGCACAGCAGGGGAAAAAAGTTTTGCTTGTGGACGCGGATCCCCAGGGAAGTCTTACGGTGAGCCTTGGCGTTAAGAACCCGGATGACCTTGAAACAACCATCTCCGATCTGATGCAAGTCGTTGTAGACAATGGTATCCTCTCACCACGAGACAGGGGCATCTTAAAAAATATTGAAGGGGTCGATTTGGTGCCCTCCAACATCGGCCTGTCCGGCTTTGAAGTAAGTCTTGTGAACACTATGAGCCGGGAATTTGTGCTGCGTAGTTACCTGGGCGCAGTCAAACGGGATTATGATTACGTTCTGATCGATTGTATGCCCTCACTGGGTATGCTGACCATCAACGCTTTGGCAGCGGCGGACAGCGTTCTTATCCCATGTCAGGCCAACTATCTGTCCACCAAGGGCTTGAAGCTGTTGATGGGATCGGTAGCCAAAGTACGGCGGCAGATCAACCCAACGCTGAAAATCGACGGCGTCCTGCTGACTATGGTGGATAACCGTACTAACAACACGAAAAACATCATTGCAGCCCTGCGGCAGACTGGGAGCAATCTCCGGGTATTGAATACAGAGATACCCTTCTCTGTCCGGGCAGCAGAGTGTAGCGTGGAGGGCAAGAGCATTTTCACCCATGACAGCAGAGGGAAAGTAGCCGCAGCATATATCGCGCTTGTGGAGGAGGTGAGCATCCTTGAGCAAAGGAGCCGCAATCGACCTGGGGCTGAACGAGGCTTATAACGACCTGTTCTCTACCCAGGAAGAACGTGACAACGCCCAGCGCAGCTATGTGACCGACCTGACTGCCGCGGAGATCAGCGACTTTCCCAATCACCCATTCAAGGTGCGGATGGATCAAAGTATGGTGGAACTGGCGGACAGTGTAAAGCAATATGGCGTCCTGGTCCCATCACTGGTCCGTCCCATGCCGAACGGCAGTTATCAGATGGTGTCCGGCCACCGGCGCAAGCGGGCGGCGGAGCTGGCAGGCCTGCCTACTGTGCCCTGTATTATCCGGGAGCTGACGGACGATGAAGCCATCATTGTTATGGTGGACAGCAACCTTCAGCGGGAACAGATATTGCCGTCAGAAAAGGCGGTTGCCTATAAAATGAAACTGGAAGCCATGAAACGGCAAGCTGGCAGACCGAGCAAAAATAATTCGGCCCCAGTGGGGCCGAATTTATTGGGCACACGATCTAACGAAGAACTGGCCTCCCAAAGTCCTGATAGCAAAACCCAAATCCAGCGATATATCCGCCTAACCAACCTTATCCCGGAATTGCTGGACATGGTGGATAATTCTGTGCTGAAAGAAGCCGGCAAGTTGCAAATGGCCCTGCGCCCCGCCGTGGAGCTGTCCTATCTGTCGGAGGCCGAGCAGACCGCCTTGCTGGAGGTCATGGAGGGAGAAATCCGCACCCCATCCCATGCCCAGGCCATCAAAATGCGGAGCATTTCCGAGCAAGGCAAGTTGAACCCTGATGTGATCCTCTCCATCATGCAGGAGGAAAAGCCAAACCAGGTGGAGCAATTCAAAATGCCCAAGGCACGGATCGCCAAGTTCTTTCCTGCGGGGACGCCCGCGCAGAAAATGGAGGACACCATTGTGAAGGCTTTGGAGTTGTACCGCAAGCGGGAGAGGGCGATGGAACGATGAACGCCACACCTGGGGGATGTTCTGTCCTTTTGCGGCCCCGGTACGCCTGCCGCTCCCCCCCCTCTCACACTCTCCCCCGAAACCCGCTGTACCAGCCGAAAAGAAAGGCTTTGTCTATCCTTTTTCAGCCGGTAAAAACCTTTGGAGAACAGCGCGCAAGAAAACCGAACACAGGCATTATCGGACCTCATGGCGTGCCATGAGGATTTTTTGTGCTCAAAATCAAAAACATGGAGGTAGTTTTGTTATGAAGCGGAAACCCCTGACCCACGCGGCCCGGCTGCTGTGCGCCCTGGCTCTTTCCTTGAGCCTGGCCCCTGCCGCCTTTGCCGCCGACCCGTCTGAACCCACCCAGCCGTCCCCCTGCTATCCCACCGCCGTCACCCGGAGCGAGGATGGTACTGAGATCAGGAAGATGTACGACCTGGGGCCGGAGGATGACCCCGGCGGCATCCCCCGGTCCGACTTTGAACAGGACGGCTACCACTACACTCTCACGGACCTGCTGAAACAGGAGCTCCCCGCCAATGAGAGCCGCCAGCACACGGAAACCGTGTCCATGAACAGCAAGAGCAAGGATATGGGCGCGGTGCTGGCCCTGCTGCCGCAGACAAAGGAGTTTATCACAGAGGACGGCCTGTCCGGGGTGCTGACCCTGAAACTGGATACGGTGAAGGTGGAGGTGGCCGGATATGGCAGCTCCACCAAAACCGTGACCGCTACCCGCACCTACCCCGGCCTTGCCAACCAGGACACGCAGTATATCCCCAAAACCATCCAGGACGGCGGAAATTCCATGACCCTCCAAGCTGTGGACTGGCAGACTGAGGGGGACGGCCACTTTACCGCTATGGCCTCCTACACCGGCTCCGCTACCAGCTCCTATGTGAAGGGCTATACCGTCACCGCTGACTACGCGGGCACCGTGAGCCGTATCAACCTGAATAAAATCCGCTATGTGGCGATCTTCGAGGGCACAGCCCTGGACCCCGTCCCCAGCACCCCCGCTGACCAGACTGACCCCACCGGGCAGGAGGCCCAGACCGGAGAGAAGAACAGCGTCCTGCCGGTTGTGGCTGTTGTCGCAGCGGTGCTGCTTGGAGGCGGGGTGTTCTACTTTATCAAGCGACGGAGGTAATGCAATATGAAGAAACTGACCATGCTTTTGTCCCTGCTGTGCCTGACCGCGGCCCTGACTGTTCCCACCAGCGCATTGGAATACGACATCGCCGCCCCTGGCGGCCCGGAGTACGGCAAGCCTACTTCGGTGGAGCCTGTTGCCACGGCGGACCGGGGGGAGCGGCCCAATGTGGATGTGAGCAAAAACGCAGCTCTAGTCCCGCCTGCCTTTGGCAGCCCCACCGCCTACACCCTGAATACCGGCACTCCACTGACCCCCAATCTGGCCCCCGGCTATATGCTGGGTGATGGTGCCGTTATCAATGGTAGTAGCAGCACCACTATTGTACCGCCTGATGATGACGCCTTTCCCAATGGCGGCACAGGCTTTGGATGGACGGATGTAACTGGCGATCTCTACTATTCCGGTGGTTGGCTGGGGACGCTGAAAATTCCGGCTATTGATTTGTCCGTCAAAGTGTACCAGGGCACCGACAGTTCTACCCTGAAGAAAGGAGCAGGCCATTTTCCGGACACCAGTATTTGGAATGGCAACTGCTGTATCGCCGGGCATAACCGAGGTGTCCGGGATGACTTTGGAGACCTGCATACTCTGGACCCAGGAGATACCATCACCTGGACTACCAAACTGGGAACCAGGACCTATGAGGTCATTTCTGTAACCAAGGTTCTGGAAACGGACACCAGCGGCGTAGCCGCTACCAGCGATAACCGCTTGACTCTTTATACATGTGTGCGGGATCAACGAGACTACCGTTGGATGGTCCAGGCCATAGAGCGATAATTCCCTTTTTTCGCCTATTTTATTTATTTTTTGTAAACATTCATCTAGTTTTAGGGAGGCAATATGAAAAAGCGATTGATTTCTCTACTGCTTACTTTGCTGACCATCCTGTCGCTGCTGCCCACAGTGGCGATGGCAGCAGAGTCCACCGGCGTAGGCATTACCCCGGTGACCAACCCCGACCTCTGGACCACCCGGCTCAACTCCCAGGGGCAGTCCTACTCCTACCGCCCTCCCACGGCAGCGGGACGGCAGCTCTGGTGCATGGACCTGGGTTACTCCTACCGCTATGGCACGGAGAGCTTTTTGCAGTCCTACACCTACCGCTCCGCCACCGGAGCCGACGCGGACGCCCTGTGGAATGATGCGGTGGCCGAGACCGGCCTGGGCGAGATGGACGCCATCACCCAGGAGAATGTCAAGTGGATGATGAGCTATATCGCTGACTACACCGGCGAGATCCCCGGCAGCCTGTTCATGGCGCTCCAGACCTACATCTGGGACAACCAGAGCGATAAGAGCGCAGGCGGCGATCCCAGCGGCGACATCGACGCCGGAGGCTTCGCCAACGCGGACACCTACGACCAGTATGTTGAGTATTACAACTGGCTGCTGGGCCAGAAAGCTAACGAGGACGCGGAACTGCAAGCCCAGGTGGAGGAATACGCCGCCCAGGGCATCCACGCCTCCATCGTGGAGGATGAGATCTCCAAGTGGGCGGTGCTGGCCACCTCCAGCGTGTCTGGGCGGCAGACGTTTTTTGCCTATCATTCTGACCGCAAAGTCGTGACGTCTGGAGAGCCGGGCGAGGAACCGGCTCTCCCTGCCGGGGATGCCGATATCACCTTCCAGAAGGTCATCGCCGGTACGGACCATGGCCTGGACGGTGCTGTCTATAACATCTATCTGGACGGCCAGATCGCCGGCAGCGATGTGACCTCCGGCGGGGGGTACATCGAGGTCAACGATGTCACCGAAGGGCTTTGGTCCTTTGTGGAGCAGGAGGCCCCGGAGGGCTATGCTCTGGACCCCACGCCCCACAGCGTCTATGTCAGCGTCACCGACGGGGACCGCCAGTACACCGTCACCGCCGAGGATGAGGAACTGCCCGGCATCAAGGTCATCAAGACCTCGGCCACGGATGGTACTCCCATCGAAAATGCCGTTTACTCCATCAAGGGCGTCACCTGCTCCTTCAGCACCTCCGTCTCCACCGGGCCGGACGGGACCGCCCTGGTGGAGGACCTGCCTGCCGGCGTGTTCATCGTCAAGGAGGAGTTCGTTCCAGAGCCGTTCGTGCGGACTGCCAGTGAGCAGACCATTGCCCTGCGGCCCGGCAAGATCAGCGAGGCACGGTTTGAGGACTACACCCGGCCCGGATTGGAGATCGTCAAGCGGAATATTGCCGACGGCTCTCCCATCGAGGGAGTTACCTACCAGGTCCGGCAGATCGACGGGGATTTCCTGGATACTGTCGAGACCAACACCGATGGCCGGGCCTTCCTGGAGGTGGACCCCGGCAGCTACGAAGTTTCCGAAGTCCATGTGCCGTCCAATGTCATCATCAGTGAAATCCCACAAACAATCTCCCTGGAACCGGGCGTCACCCGGACGGTTCGTTTCTTCAATGCGGTCAAGCCCTCCCTGACCATCCAGAAGCGGAATTCCATTACAAAAGATCCGCTTGAAAACGCCAAGTTTCATATCTATTATGCCAGCGACAACACCACCACTGGCGAAATCAATGACCTGGGGACGTACTACACGGACGATTCGGGCCGCATCGTTCTCACCGATGTCAATAGGGGCTGGTACAAGGTCGTTGAAGAAGAAAGTCCGACGGGATTCTCCATCCAGGATGATGGCGTCTATGAGTTCTACTTGGAGGGCGGAGCCAGCCGTGAGCTGGTCGTGGATAACACACCTCTCAGTGCGCTTGTCGTTTACAAATACGATAGTGCCACGAAGCTGCCGCTGGAGGGCGCACGATTCGAGCTGCGTTACCTCAGCGGCGAGACCTCCGGCACCGGCGGCACGGTCATTGGCCAGTATGTGACCTCGTCCAACGGCTCTTTCACCGTGACGGGCCTCCGCGAAGGCACTTATATCTGCCAGGAATTGGAAAGCCCGGACGGCCACCTGATCGACTCCGAGCCGCAGACCGTCTATATCTCCGGCAAGGAGCAGGATGTGGTCACCCTGCGGTTCGGCAACGCCCCGCTGGGGTCTCTGCTTATTACGAAGGTCTCGGATGATGAGAAGCACACACCGCTCTCTGATGTAGAGTTCCTGCTGACGGACAGCTCCGGCAACTTTATCGGCACCAACAATGGCCGGTATGTGACCAACAGCGCGGGCGAGATTCTGGTGGAGGGCCTCACTCCTGGAACCACAGTGGTTGCGCGGGAGGTACGGGCCAAGCCCGGCTACCTGCTGGATGACAGCCCCAAGTACGCCCTGATCCGCAGCGGCGAGACGGTGGGCCTGGAGTTCCGCAACGCCCCGGCGGGGAATTTGGTCATCGTCAAGCGGAGCAGCTCTGGCACCCATGAGCCGCTGGAGGGCGTGGAGTTCTGCATTACCTATGCGGATGGGTCCTATGTCCCGGACGAAAACGGCCAGCTTTCTTCTAACGGCCTCTACTATACAGACCGGGAGGGAAAAATCACCCTTTCAGGGGTGGTTGGCACTATCGTAGCAACGGAAACCGCCTCGATTCCAGGGTACACCATCGACGAGGCCACCCGGACCCAGACGGTGGTGGTCCACCCCAACGACACCCAGACGCTCTATTTTTACAACAAGCCAGAGACGACCCTCGTCCTGGAAAAGTTCATCAAAGGCACAGACCGGGAGCCGTTGGCCGGCGTGGAGTTCCTGGTCACAGACGGCGCCGGGACGGTCATTGGTCCCAACAACGGCGTCTATACCACCGGGGAGGATGGCCGTGCGGTCATCGCCGGCCTCACCCCCGGAACTACCATCACCGCCAGGGAGACCCGGACGGTGGACGGATTCGTCCTGGATGGCAGCCCCCAGAGCATCCTCATCAAAGAGGGCGAGGTCCAGACGTTGACCTTCTGGAATGCCAGAGAGGGTGGCGTGGAGCTGGTCAAGGTCAACGCCGCGGACAAGACGGAGCGGCTTTCTGACGCTGTTTTTGAGATCCGCAAGGCATCGGATGACGCCCTAGTGGACACCGTTACCACGGGAGACACCGGCTCTGTGTTTGCTCCGCTTGCCGAGGGCGATTATTATGCCTTGGAGCAAGAAAGCCCCTCTGGATTCAAACTGGATTCCACCCGGCACTATTTTTCCGTCAAGGATGGCGAGGTCACTCAGGAGGTCATTGAAAACGAGGCCATCTCCGGCATCCTGGTACACAAAATCTCCACAGCGGACGGAGATGGTATCCCCGGCATATCGTTCATTCTCTATGACAGCGGCCATAACCCCATCGACCAGCAGACCACCGATGACCGGGGCTATGCTTGGTTTGAGGACTTGGAGGGAGGTGGTCGTTTTTACCTGCGCGAGTTGGAGAATGAGGGGTACATCCCAGACACCCAACTGCGCACGGTCTATGTCAAGGCGGGTGAGACCACCCTGGTGGAGTGGGAGAATACGCCCATCACTGGACAAATCCAGGTGACAAAGACCTCGGCAGACTATAACAGCATGAACGGCTGGCCCGCCGGGACGCCGATCCCCAACACGGAGTTCGAGATTTATAACGCCCGGACCGGCAAGCTGGTGGATACCATCCGCACGGGCAAAAATGGTGTCGCGGTCTCCAAGCCTCTCCCTCTGGCCCGTTACGAAGTGATTGAATCCCAAGCCGCAGATTTTTACGGTTTGGACAAGACGCCTATTGAGGTGGAGATCGAGTACGCTGGGCAGATTGTGAAAGCCGTCATGACCAACAAGAGTCTCTATACCAATGTAGCCATCCAGAAAACCGGCTACGCCGAGGTCATGCCCGACCAGAACATCCGCTACTCCTTCTCCGGCATCGCCAACAACTCCACGACTTCTCTCACATCGTTCTACTGGCGCGATACCCTGCCCGTGGAGGCGGTCCGTCTGGCGAAGATCACCACCGGCACCTACAATGCCGCTGGAAACTATAAGATCGTCTACAAGACCAATCTCAGCGGGAGCGAGTACCGTGTGCTGGCGGACAGCCTGAACACGCAGCAGAACTATGTGCTGGACGCCTCACCCGTAGCCCTGCGGCTGGCATCCAATGAGTATGTGACGGAGGTCATGTTCGTGTTCGGCGTGGTCCCCGCCAACTTCCGGCAGGTAGAAACGCCCATGACCGACTGCTCCGTGGTGTCCTGGGCCAAAGGCGGCAGCCAATTCGTCAATCAGGCGGATGTGGGCGGCGTCTATGACGGACAGTGGATCATGGCTACCTCCCGGTGGGTGACGAAGGTCTACGCTCCCTCCAAGCCCCTTCCCCGGACGGGTTATTAAGTGCATCCCCCGCGGCCCGCACAGCGGGCCGCTTACATACCCATTCGCACATTTGAAACCATTTGCCTTTTCCTGTACGATATGGGCAGAGAGAAGGGAGTTGTTTCAAATGTTCAAACGGGAAAAGAAAGTGTATCTGGAACTGACGGACGCGGAGCGCCGCCTTGTGCGGATGTATCTGATGAGCTGGCGGAACAAGCTGACCGCCCAGGGCCGGGACGCTGGGCCGGTCAATGACTTATTGATGAAGCTGATGACATAATCAAAACATATTCCTCCTGCAATACCGTACATACGCCGCTCTTTGTCTGCCGGACATAGGGTGGCGTAAATTTTTTGGACAGGAGGAGCCGAAGATGAAACAATTATTTCCACCAGCCAACAAGGTGTGCCCTGCCCTGGGGAGGGGGCCAGAGCATGGGCGGCAATACAGGTGAATGTTATCATGCCGTTTCGCTTTCAGGAGGCAAGGACAGCACAGCGATGCTTCTGCTGATGATCGAACAGGATATGCCCATTGATGTGGTGCTGAACGCCGATACCGGCATGGAGTTCCCGGAGATGTATGAGCACCTTCAAAAGCTGGACGATCTGCTCTGCCGTGAGCGAGGCATCCACATCACGACCCTGCGGCACCCCAAGGGCTTTGAATGGCTCATGTTTGAGGAACCGAAGGTAAAGCAGTTCAGCATTGAGAACCGGCAGCGGCTTGGGGTATCCCTCTATGGCAACGGCTGGCCTGGTCCTCGCGTGCGCTGGTGTACGGGTACGTTAAAAACGCATCTGATCCATAAAGAAGTGAACCGGCTGAAAAAAGAGCGGAACGCCCTGCACTATGTAGGAATTGCCGCCGATGAGCCGGGACGAATCAAAGACGACCAATATCCCCTGGTGGATCGGGGTATCACAGAAAGTGAAGCCCTGCGGATATGCTATGACCGGGGTTTTGATTGGGGCGGTTTGTATCAGATATACAACCGCTGCTCCTGTTGGTGCTGCCCTCTCCAACGGATCGGAGAGCTGAAAAAGTTACGCACCCATCACCCTGAATTGTGGGCGCGGCTCCGGGAGATGGACCGGCGAGCCATTGAGCAGTTTGGACACAACCCTTTGGGACAATTTACAAAGAATTGGACAGTAGAGCAGTTAGAGCGGAGATTTGCCAACGAGGACAGGCAGATCTCCGTTTCTGTTAGAGAGGAGCGATAATCATGGGTAAAGGAAAAGACATGGGCGAGGAATTATCGGGTATGTTGCGAGGTGTTCCACCGCAAAACATCCTGATTGCCTTTGACGATAAGCCCGCCAAATCCCTGGCGGATCATGTGAAAGAGCAGGAGAAAAAGTCCATCCCCAAAAAGCATGGGCCGCGTCGTGACCGGGAGAGGTGACGGGGATGATGGATAAAAAACGAATGATCAAGAACTTTGAGATCATCCACTCGATTCAGATCGGGGCGCGGGAGCTTGTAGTGGGCGTCAGCCCGGAGCTGGAGTTTATGTGCTGCTTCTGCACACAGGATGATATTGCTGAGTATTATTCCGAGGTCATGAGCAGCAGCGAGTATCTGGAGATCATGGAGCTTTACGCAGACAGGCTGAAAGGGCAGATAGCGGCAGTTCAGGCCCAGCGTAATACCCTCCACATCCCGCTGGATATGCTGGGCCGTGAGCATTGTTTCCCGCTGCTGGACGGCGATGACATCGCCAATAAGGTAGTGGCGATCAACCCGGCTTCCCTGCGCTATGAATATCAAAGAGCGGACTGCCAGTTGATTTTAGTGACAGGAGAAAGCGGGGCACGGAGCAACCCCCGCGGCACTGCGGTCTATGGTATCAACGTATTCACAGGCCGCAGGGCTAGCCAGTGGAAACGTGGTGATATTTTAGGCGAGGTCAGGCCGGAGTGTCTACCGCAGTGGGCAAAGGACCGCTTGCAGGTCATTCAGCGGGAACGCGCTCTGAAAAGGAGTCTATCTGATACCCGGTAAAAGAACAGTTGAAACCACATGCGCAACAGCGGCTTTCAGTGAATAAACTGGAGGCCGCTGTTTACTTAAGGGGGTCTGATACAAACGAAACTTCTGATGGGCGGTTCGCCCTGTACCCATTGGAGTATCGTGCAGACTCCGAACAGGGAAACACAGCCGGAGGGCATGGGCTGGGAGTTATTCCGCAACTATTTGATTGCCAGAGAAGAGCGGCGTAAATTTTGGGAAGGAGGACTTCAAATGGACATAGATCAGGAAAAGCGTATGGCCGGGAACTATGAGATCATCCATGCGCTTCACATTGGCGACCGGGAGATCGTGCTGGGGGAAAACCCATCAGCGCCGGAGGATGAGCGGTATGTATGCGCGTTCTGCCAGCAGCATGAGATATTCGCAAACTATACCGAGGTCATGGTCAGCGATGACTACCCGGAACTGGTAAAGCTGTTTGGGGAGCGTGTGGCGGAACAGGCGGAAAAGACCCGTATCGCCTTGAACGGCCCGAAAATTCAGGGCATCCCCAATTCGGCCATCACCGCCGAGGACTGTGAACAGGTCAGTTACCAGGAGGACATCCGGGGCAAAGTCGTGGTGATCCGCCCGGAGGTGCTGCGCCGGGAATACCGCCACGCCACCTGCCAGCTCCAGTTGTGTACCAGCGGCTCCGGCGCATACCCCAACAGCCGCGGCTCTGCCTGTTACTGCACAGAGCTGTATTCCGGGCAGAGGGCGCGGTTTGAGCGCAGCGACATTCTCGGCGTCATCGCCCCGGAGGACCTGCCCAAATGGGCAAAGCATTACCTGGAGCTGCGACAGGCTGAAAAGGAACGAAACTCTCGTGACAGGGAGGGCCGCTGATATGGGCCACCGTATGAACGCCGGCTATCTTATCACCGACTCCATCCACATCGGGACCACCGAGTTCGTGCTGGGTGTGAGCATAGCGGAACGGTCCATGTTTGTGACATGGGCCTGTCAGGGAAGTGATTACTACTACTGGGGCCATTATCACTCCGATCTCCTGGCCGCTAAAAAGGACCTTCTGGAACGGGCCGGGGCGGAACTGGAGTACCAGATGACAAAGCAGGAACGCTCCGGCGAACAGCCGGAGAAATCGGGGAAGGAGCGTGAGCGGGAATGAGCTATGAGCCGGCCTATTCCCCCTGGGGGCTTATCCAGACCCGCAAGACCCTCTGCCCCGGTTTCTTTGATGTTTCCACAGCCAGCCACGGCGGGATCATGGTGGCGCGGGAATTTGTGGCCGGGAATTTATCACCTGCCGCCCAGCGGTACGGGTTCTGGGAAGGCGGCTATCTGTGCTTTGAGGAGGACAGCGACGCGCAGATCGTCCTCCGGGAGCTGATGGACCGGGGGCTTTACACCGCGCCGGTCAATGAATACTTCGGCCCCGGAGAATACAGCAAATGTATTGATGATACCATCCGAGTATGCCATCCCAACTACTGGCGGGCGCATGAGGCCGGACTGATACAGCCTGCACAGCAGCCGAAGGTAAAGGAGCGTGAGCGATAGTGGAGCTGACTTTGCGGCCTGCGACACCCACGGAACGACTATACGCCAAGCGGCAGTGTATTCCGATCATGGAGCGGTGCGGAAGTCCGGGTATCTTAGTTGCTGAATTGGACGATAGCGGCACGGCGTTTTACAGCCATTGGGACATTTGGGACCCCGCATGGAAAACACCGGAGTTCTCGGTGGAACTCGATGCCATGATTGAAATGCTCCGATCAGACCAGCGATATGGCCCTGTGCTGAAGAATATCCCCGCGATGATTGCCTACTGCCTGAACAACCAGGAAAGCCGCATCATACAAAGCCCCGAATATCTGTTCCGCGTTGATGCCGGCTACCATGCTTATCTACTCCGTTGTACGCCATCCGAGCTGCTGGATAACGCATATATCTATGCTTACCGCCGGGACCTGCTGGAGCGGCACATGAAGGAAGCCGAAAAAGGCATCCGCTTTGTCACCACGGACGGCAAAGAGAAATTCAGGGTGTCGGATGGGGAGCAGATCCGCATTATCACAGGCGGAGATGGCACCCGTGACCGCACCGCCCGCTATATCGACGCCGGCCACATGGAACTGTCCCACGAGTGGGGCAGCACCGTTTATTCTATCCGGGAGTTTGCGGAGCGGCTGGAGCAAACAGGCGGCATGGTGATCCCCATGCGTTCCACTCTGCCGGACAAGTGTTATGCTGTGCTGCCCAGCAGTGATGAAATCATTATTGTCAAAAAGGGCGAGAGCGGCTATTACCGTACAGACAAGTATGGCCATGACCGGGCGGAGGCTCTGGAGGTCGCAAGTGAGTGTAACGAGCGCGGCGGCGTGACCAAAGCACAGACGGCGGCGATGCTGGCCGGCTCCCTGTTCGGCTGGGAGGTGCCAGCCGCCGACCCGAAAAACTATGATGAGCAGGGCCAGCCCATCAAACCCAAGCGCCACGACCGGGGCGACGCCCGGTAGAAGGTCTATCAATATCGTATATAGAGAAAGCGGCTATCAGCAGGAAGTTGGTGGCCGCCTTCTTGTTGACAAGGAGCGTGATCGTATGGAATTAACTTTTCACGCCGCTACTCCAGCGGAGCGGCTTTATATTGCCAGACAAAGCACACAGATTGAGGGCCAGACTGGGAGTATCGGGCACCTTCGAGCGGATATGGGTGAGGATGGCAAGGGCTTCTTTCCCAAGTGGACCAGCCACCGGGAAAATCTGGACACCGAGGACTTTCAGCAGGAGTTTGAGGAGGTCCTGGAGGCCCTGGTGGGGGACGAGCAGTACGACGGGTTTCTGAAAAGCCGTGACGCCATGCGGGATTTCTGCCGGGGACACCAGGAGAGCGGCTACGATAGCGGCTTTGCGTTCGGCTTCCGAGCGGACACAGCACAGTATGCCTATCTGATCCGGCTGCACCCCTACAAGGGGGAGGAAAATCTGTTTCTCTACTGCTACCGCCGCGACTGGCTGGACCGGCACATGGAACAGGCTGAAAAGGGCATCCGGTTCATCGACCCGCACTACAAGGAGTTGTTCCGCATCCCGGACGGCGGGCAAATCCGTATTCTCCGGGAGGGCTGTGCGCCCATCGACCGGACCTGCCGCTATATTGATGACTGCCATGTGGAGGTAGGCAACGGCTGGGACAGCCTGTTTCACATCTGCCAGTTTGCCGAGCAGATGGAGCGGTGCCACAACGAGGTGATCCCTCTGACGCCGCCCCTGCCGGAAAAGTGCTTTACCGTCCAGCCGTCATCGGGTGAGCTGATCGCCATAGAGCGGTACAAGCCGGGGTATCAGGTGTCTCCCCTGGCCCATTTCAAAGGGAAAACGCCCCAGCAGACAGCAGATGTACTCAACGGCGATATGGGCGTGACCAGAGCGCAGGCGGCGGCAATGCTGGCCGGGGCGACCCAGGGCTGGACATCCCCTGCCGCCGACCCGAGCCGATACAATAAGCGTGGCCGGCCCATCCAGTCCCGCCGCCAGGACAGAGGCGAGGCCCGATGAAGGGCGTATCCATTGATGAGGCCCTGTGCGCGTACCTGAAGAAATACCACAAGGGACAGGAGAACGCGGCTTCCAGCAAGGAACTGGAGGCCGCGTTTCATGTCGGCGGGACGGAGCTGCGGCGGGCGGTCAACCGCCTGCGCTGTGACGGCCACCCCATTTGCAGCGCCGATGCAGGTTACTTCTACGCGGCGCGGCGATTAGAGGTCAGGGCCACCGTCGCCCAGCTCACCGGGCGCATCTCCAAAATCGCCGCGGCAGCAAAGGGCCTGCTGCAATCTTATGAAGAAACGGAGGGATAGAGCGTGGCGAAAAAACTGGACTCCATTGTAGAGCTTGCGGCGCAAAAGACCCGCGAAATTTCCGCCAACAGCGGGAACTATATGGCGTTCCTGACCACCGCCGCCCACAACTTCAAGTACAATTTCCGTGACCAGCTTTTGATCTACGCACAGAAGCCGGACGCCACCGCCTGCGCCCAGATCGACTTCTGGAACAAGCATGGCCGCTATGTCAACCAGGGCACCAGGGGGATCGCCCTGCTGGTGGATACAGACCGGGGCTATAAGCTGCGGTATGTCTTTGATATGTCTGATACCAACAGCCGCCAGGGGCGCACCATCCCCATCTGGAAGATGGAGCCACGGTATGAGGACGCGGTGATCGAGGCTCTGGAGAACAGCTATGGCGAGTTCCCGGACCGCTCTGGTCTTGCCGCCTGCCTTCTGGAAACGGCGAAGGTCATCGTGGAGGACAACTTTAGCGACTACCTCACGGAGCTGCGGGGCATCAAAGAGGGCAGCCTGCTGGAAGAACTGGATGACCTCAGTACCGAAGCATGGTTTAAGGGCCTGGTGGAGAGCAGCGTGGCTTTTATCATGCTGACCCGGTGCGGCATCGACCCCATGGACTATTTCAGCGGCGAGGATTTCGCCCATGTCTATGACTTTGACACCCCGGAAACCCTGTCCATCCTGGGCGGCGCGGTGAGCGATATTGCGGAAATGCCCCTGCGGGAGATCGCCACTACGGTTTTGAGCCTGTGCCGGGCGGAGCAAAGGGAAAATCGCACATTTGACGGAAATTCTGACAGGCAGTATCATGGTGGCAGGATAAATCAGAAAAGGAGCGTTGAACATGGAACTGACATATCGGACGGAAGGCGACTACCACCTGCCCAACCTGGAAGCGCCGGAGGCCCCGAAGGTCGGAAAATATGGGATGCTGCGGCGCAGCTACCTTCAGACCCACAGGAACGCCTACTACACGGGGATGCTCCTCAGCGGCAGGCTGAATGCCCATCTGGAGAAGATCGACCGGCAGGCCACGGAGATGGTGGAGCAGCTGACGGCGCGGATGGCGCGGGAGCAGGGCGTGACGGAGGAGCTGAAAGCCAGCGATCAGATGAAGTGGGTGGGCCTGATGAACAACATCCGGGCAGCAGCGGAGGAAGTGGCGCTGACGGAGCTGGTCTACGCGGACGCATAAGCGGCCCGCTGATCGCCGGGGAAGAACTTCCGCAGGCCCCTGTTGACGGGACATCCGGTACTACCGGACTTCAAAGCAGCCACCACGACTTTGACGCCCACACGGACATCCCTTACTATCATGAGGACAGCGAGAAACAGGAATTACTCCGCGTCAGCGACGCCCTAAAAGACCATAGGATCGAGATCGCCGCGTTCTTTGAAGCCCATGAGGACAGAAAAGAGCGCGGCGATTTCATTAAGGGCTTCTTCAACAACACCTATGTGGAGAAAATTTTGAGCAATGGCCAGCGGGCCGGGTATCGGGCATGGGACGATGTGCTGGACCTCTGGCGCGGGGCGTATCTCTCCCGCGAGAAAGAGGACTTCCTGCGCTGGCCCCATGTTGCCGACGCCATTCAGGGGATGATCCTGCTGGACCAGTGGCTCGACCCGGAGGAACGGCCCCTGCCCAGCGAAGCGGAGCAGATCGCTTTTATCGAACAGACCGGAGCGGAACAGGCTCCGGCCTTACCCATCCCCCAGGAGGCCATTGACTATGTTCTGTGCGGAAGGTACTCACCGTCCAAACTCCGCATCTATGACCAGTATCAGAAGCAGGAAAGCAGACAGGAAAATGCCAAATTCCTGAAAGCGGAATACGGCATAGGCTCCTATTCCAACGCTATCCCCAACAGCGGCTTTAGGGCAGACCACGACAGCAAGGGCATCACCATCTCCCGCGACTACGGCGACCCTGACGGGAAATTCCTGCTGACTTGGGCCAAGGCGGAGAAGCGTATTGGGGAACTAATCGCCGCTGGACGCTACCTGAACCGGGCGGAACAGGAGCAGTACGCCGCTTACCGGGAGCAGACGGCAGTTCGAGAGGCCCGCAGTAAAATCCACGATGATTTTTACGGCATTGTCTGTGATTATAAAGCGTTTGTGTCGGAGAGCAAAATTACGGACAAAACCCCGGACCGCTGGTATCTGGTGTCCTGTGCTACCGCGTTTCTGAATGGTGACAAAAAAATGTATGCCCGCACCGGAGAGGGCGACTTCATCCTCCCCATGATGCAGGATGCCTTGCGGACCATCATGGAGGCAGCTCCGCAGCTGGCGGGACGCTGTGAGGCTATGCTTGCCGCACTGGACGGCCCCCTTGCCGCGCTGCTGGACCCCAGCTATGACGAGTTGAACCCGCCGAAAAAGGAATACCGCCTTACTCTGGGCGACACGGTGTACCTGGGGGCGCAGGAGTATGAGCTGCTGGCCTATGACGAGCAGACCGCCCGGCTCTATGACCCGACCTTTCCTATTTTCAATAAGGAACTGCCCCGTGAGGAATTTGACCGCCTGCTGGCGGAGAACCCGCTGAACGACAAACTGCTTCAGGTGGCGGAGGATGCGGCATCCGTGGCTGACGTCGGAGAACCGGACGCCGGGGAACCGCTGGACGCCCCGCTGCCCGTGGGCCGGATTGACTTCCTGGGCACGAACGGCAGCGTGGGCGAGAGCGTGGAGTACACCGGCGCAGAGGAATTTGTGGCGGCAATCAAGGAAGAAAACCATGTCGGCGCGCCCATGCAGATCGTCCTCTACCGGGACGGCCAGGGCCAGACCATCTCCCAGGACTTCCTTGCCGAGTTGGACCCGCCGCCCCAGGGCTTTGAGGTCATTGACATGGCGCAGGCGCAGTTGGAGCGGGCAAAATGGCTCATCAACGCCTACTGCATGGAAGTCTTTGAGCAGGAGGCCGATTTCTCCGCCCTCTCTCATGTCCCCCTGGCGTTCAGCTCCACCAGCGACAGCGCCCACACCGTGGAGATCAGCGCCGATCTGGTATCCTTCCGCCTGTCCTATCTGGTGGACGGTGCGGAAGCAACATCCATCCAATGCGCCGGCTTCCGTGACCTGAATGAATTTCTCGCCAACCTGGATTTTGACGAGATGGTGGCCTTCGCGGAGGAGGAGTACAACAAACAGCAGACACAGAAAAAGCAGACGGAAGTGCAGCAGACAGAGGATGATCCTTTCCCGGAGATAGATCCCGCCGCCATCCGCAGAACCCTCGCAGAAAGAGGCATTGTGGATGGAAAAGTCATTGACCCGGATAAGCGGAATGCCGCCCCCTTTATTCAGCGGGTCATGGCCGATGCGGAACAGGCTTCCGCCCGTGCGCCACAGTCTGATGAACGCTTTTCCCCCATCGAAACTGAGAACGGCTACGCTGTGTGGGACAACATTCGAGATGAGATTTATGTGGATGATGAGGGCGTCAGTGAGGAATTTACCAGCCGGTGGCAGGCGGAGGAGTACGCCCGCCAGTTGAAGCATGTAAAAACCCTCGCCCAGTATTATGGGGAGGGCGAAACCATCCTGATCCGGCAGTACCCCAACGGCCAGTATTATGTCCAATACTGCTATGACGATCAGGATAACACGGTGTATGCGACGGCGGGCGGCTTTGATACCTTTGAGCAGGCCGAAGCAGCACTTTATATCCATCGTCCCCAGGCAAAAAAAGGCCCCATCGCCGCCCAGGACCTCGCATACCGGCAGGCCGCGGAATATTGGTCCGGCGACGAGCATCTTGTGATCTTTCAGGAACCGAACGGGACCTTCTGCAATCAGTACGGCTTCATTTCCGGTAGGGTGACGCCCACGACCGGGAGCTTTTCCACACTGGAGGAGGCGGAGAACCAGCTTTACGCGGACCGCCCTCTGGCCCAAAAGGTCCAGGCACGGGAGAAACCGCCCGCCCATGCCCCGGCGGACCGGGACGAAGCGGAGCACCGGTATCAGGTGGTGGTCTACCACCACCTGGAAAACGGCATGGACGAGAAGCTGGAATACGCAACGCCGGAGGAAGCGGAACAGGCGGCACGGGGCTATCTGGAAGGCACGATGGAGCCAGACGGCTTTGCCTATGAGGGCGCGGCTGTCTACGACCTGCTGGAGAAGAAGTGGCTCCGCGTGATCGGGGATTTCCCTACACCGGAACCCCCCGCCGCAAAAGAGGAACAACCTCTGCCCCCGCGGGAGGATACGGAAACGGCTGCTGCGGACCGTGACCTGAACGGCAAAGAGGTGACGCTGGAGGGCCGGCGGTTTCTTGTAGAAAAGGTTGACGAGAATGGCCGGGCCTCTCTGCGTGACCTCACCTTTGAGGGGGCTGCGGGCTTCCCCATAGAGCGTGTGGAGCATATTTCCGTCATTCGGCGTCTGATGGGACCGGCTGAAAAGACAGCGGGACCGGAAAAGGGCGTGGAAAGTTCAGTGGATGGGCACGACCAGAGTGGTAAGGAGCCGCCACTGGCCCCGCCCCAGCCCCAGCGCAGGGCCAAGGTGTCCCCCTTTGTCCTCCATCCTGAAGTCCCTAATGCAGACCGGCATGAGTACCACATCACCGATGACGCCATCGGCACGGGAACGCCGGGAGAGCGGTTCAACAACAATGTCCGGGCCATCCGCCTGCTGAAAAGGCTGGAGGCTGAGGACCGGCTTGCCACCCCGGAGGAGCAGGAGGTGTTGGCGCGGTATGTGGGCTGGGGCGGTTTGGCCGACTGCTTTGACGAGCGCCACAGCAAGTATGCCGAGCTGAAAGCCCTGTTGACCGAGGACGAGTACGCCGCAGCCAGGGAGTCCACCCTGACGGCCTTTTACACCCCGCCCGTGGTCATCCGATCCATCTATCAGGCGCTCACAAGCATGGGCTTCCAGACCGGGAACATCTTGGAGCCGTCTTGTGGCATCGGCAACTTTATCGGTATGCGACCGGAGGCCCTGGCAGACTCCAAACTCTACGGCGTGGAGCTGGACAGTATCTCCGGCCGCATCGCTCAGCAGCTTTATCAACAATCGTCCATTGCTGTCCAGGGGTTTGAGAAAACAGACCTCCCGGACAGTTTTTTTGACGCCGCCATCGGGAATGTGCCCTTCGGTTCCTTCAAGGTGATCGACAAGCGGTATGACCGATACAATTTTCTCATTCACGACTACTTCTTTGCTCGGACACTGGATAAGGTCAGGCCGGGCGGGATCATCGCCTTTGTCACCAGCAAGGGTACGATGGACAAGGATACCCCCACTGTGCGGAAGTACATTTCCCGGCGCGCCGACCTGCTGGGGGCCATCCGCCTGCCCAACAACACCTTCAAGGATGCCGCGGGCACGGAAGTGACCAGCGACATCCTGTTTTTACAGAAGCGGGACGCTCTCTCCAGCGAGGAACCGGATTGGGTACACCTGAACACCGACGCCAACGGGCTGAAAATGAACCAGTATTTTATCGACCACCCGGAGATGGTCATGGGCGAAATGCGGGAGGTCAGCGGCCCCTATGGGCCGGAAACCGCCTGCCTGCCCATTGAGGGGCGGGACCTGGGGGACCAACTTGCCGTTGCCATTCAGAGTATCCAAGGCTCCGTCACCGAGTATGTCATGGACGACCCGGAAACCAAGGGCGAGGACACATCCATCCCCGCGGACCCGGAGGTGCGGAATTTCAGTTATACTATCGTGGACGGCAAGGTGTACTACCGGGAGAACAGCCGCATGAACCCGGTGGAGGTGTCCGTGACGGCGGCCAACCGCATCAAGGGGCTGATCGGCATACGGGACTGTGTGCGGACGCTCATTGAGTACCAGACCGAGGACTGGCCCGACCAGGACATTCAGGCCCAGCAGTGGAAGCTGAACACCCTCTACGATGCCTTTGTGGACAAGTACGGGCGGATCAACTCCCGCGCCAACAGCTCCGCGTTCAGCATAGACAGCGCCTACTTCCTCTTGACCTCTCTGGAGGTGCTGGACGACGAGCGCAACTTTGTCCGCAAGGCGGATATGTTCACCAAGCGCACCATCAAGCAGAGGGTCACGATCACCCATGTGGATACCGCGTCCGAGGCCCTGGCCGTGTCACTGGCTGAAAAGGCAAAGGTGGACATGGACTATATGGTGGAGCTGACCGGCAAGACCGAGCAGGAGATCTACGCTGATCTGACCGGCGTGATTTTTCTGAACCCCATGCACGGGCATGGCGGCAGTGACGGGGAAAAGTACCTCACCGCCGATGAATACCTCTCAGGCAATGTGCGGGAGAAGTTGGAATGGGCAAAACGGAGCGCCGAACAGTACCCGGAGGACTACGCCGCCCATGTCCAGGCATTGGAACGGGTACAGCCGGTGGACCTGACCGCCAGTGAGATCGCTGTGCGGCTGGGCGCTACATGGCTTCCACCCAAGATTGTGGAACAGTTCATGTTTGAACTGTTCAGTACCTCCAACCGCAGCCGATGGAATATCCATGTCCACTATTTCCAGTACACCGGCGAATGGAATGTTGAGGGCAAATCCTACGATAAGGGCAACATCAAGGCCCATAACACCTACGGCACTAAGCGCATCAATGGCTATCAAATCATAGAGGAAACGCTGAACCTGCGGGATGTGCGTATTTATGATTACGAAACAGACCATCATGGCAACCGCATTCCTGTCCTGAACAAAAAGGAAACGGCCATTGCCCAGGGCAAGCAGGAACTTATCAAGCAGGTGTTCCAGGACTGGATTTGGAAGGACCCCCAGCGCCGGGAGCGGCTGACACGGCTCTACAACGACAAATTCAACAGCATACGGCCCCGCGAGTACGATGGGAGCCACCTGAACTTTGTGGGCATCAACCCGGAGATCACCCTGCGGCCCCATCAGGTGAACGCCATCGCCCACATCCTCTACGGCGGGAACACCCTGCTGGCCCATGTGGTGGGCGCGGGCAAGACCTTTGAAATGGTGGCGGCGGCGCAGGAGAGCAAGCGGTTGGGCCTGTGCCAAAAGAGCCTGTTCGTCGTCCCCAACCACCTGACAGAACAGTGGGCGTCCGAGTATTTGCAGCTCTACCCCTCTGCCAATATTCTGGTGGCGACCAGGAAGGACTTTGAAACCAAGAACCGCAAGCGGTTCTGCGGCAGGATCGCCACCGGCGACTATGACGCCATCATTATCGGACACAGCCAGTTTGAGAAAATCCCGGTGAGTGTGGAGCGCCAGCGGTATCTTCTGGAACAGCAGCGGAGTGAGGTCCTGAACGGCATCGCGGAACTGAAAGCCAACCACGGGGAACGATTCTCCATCAAGCAGATGGAGCGCACAAAAAAGTCCATTGACGCCAAGTTAGCAAAGTTGAACGATCAGAGCCGTAAGGATGATGTGGTCACATTTGAAGAACTGGGCATTGACCGCCTCTTTGTCGATGAAGCACACTACTACAAAAACCTCGCCGCCTTTTCCAAAATGCGGAATGTGGGCGGCATCAGCCAGACGGAGGCACAGAAGTCCAGCGACCTCTATATGAAATGCCGCTATCTGGATGAGCTGACCGGGGGCCGGGGCGTTGTGTTCGCCACAGGCACCCCCATCTCCAACACCATGGTGGAGATGTATACCATGCAAAAGTATTTGCAGTACCACACCCTGGAAGAACACGGCCTGCTCAATTTTGACGCCTGGGCATCTACCTTCGGGGAAACCGTCACCGCTATTGAACTGGCCCCGGAGGGCACCGGCTACCGGGCCAAGACCCGGTTCTCCCGGTTCTACAACCTCCCAGAACTCATGTCTATGTTCAAAGAAGTGGCGGACATCCAGACGGCGGATATGCTCAACCTCCCTGTTCCCAAGGCTAACTATCACAACATCGTGCTGAAGCCATCGGAACAGCAGAAGGAGATGGTGGCGGCGCTGGGAGAGCGGGCGGAGAAGGTCCGCAACAGGAAGGTGAACAGCACCGTGGACAATATGCTGCTCATTACCAACGATGGGCGCAAGCTGGCCCTGGACCAGCGGCTCCTCAACCCCCTGCTCCCGGACAGCGACACCAGCAAAATCAACGCTTGTGTTGGGGATGTGTTTGATATATGGCAGCGCACAGCGGACCAGCGTTCCGCGCAGATGGTATTCTGCGACCTCTCCACCCCTGGCAAGAACCGGCCCATTGAAATGGTCCCAAACGAGCAGGGCGGCTACGAGATGGCGGAATTTCAGAATGTCTATGATGACCTGCGGAATAAGCTGATTGCCAGGGGCATACCAGCCGAAGAAATCGCCTATATCCACACCGCGAATACGGAGGCGCAGAAAAAGGAGCTGTTTGGCAAGGTGCGCTCCGGGCAGGTTCGGGTGCTGATCGGCTCCACCCAGAAGATGGGCGCGGGCACCAATGTCCAGAAGAAACTCGTGGCGCTGCACCACCTGGACTGTCCCTGGCGGCCCTCCGACCTTCAGCAGCGGGAGGGCCGGATCATCCGGCAGGGCAACGAGAATGACGAGGTGGACATCTACACCTATGTCACCGAGAACACCTTTGACAGCTATCTCTATCAGCTGGTGGAGGGCAAGCAGAAGTTCATCGGGCAGATCATGACCAGCAAATCCCCAGTCCGGTCCTGCGAGGATATAGACGAAACCGCCCTGTCCTACGCGGAGATCAAGGCCCTCTGCACCGGCAATCCCCACATCAAGGAGAAGATGGACTTGGACATTGACGTGCAGCGGCTTCGGCTCCTGAAGGCCAACCACCTCAGCCAGCGGTATGCCCTGGAGGACCAGATCATCAAAGAACTGCCCCAGCAGATCGCACGGTTTGAGCAGTATATTGAGGATTATCTTTCCGATATGGACCGGCTGAAAGAGAACACCCATCCCAACAAGGACGGCTTCTCCCCCATGGAGGTGGAGGGGACCGTCTACACCGACAAGAAAGCCGCGGGCAGCGCTATCCTCGCCGCCTGCAAAGCCATGACCAGCCCCGATCCTGTCCCTTTGGGCCAGTACCGGGGCTTTACTATGGACTTGTCCTTTGATTCTTTTAAGAGAGAGTTCCAAATCACTCTGAAAGGAACAACTCACCTCACCGCGCCCATCGGCTCCGACATTTTTGGCAATATTCTTCGACTAGATCATCTGCTGGATGGTATGGAAGATCGGATGCGCGCCTGCAAGGAACAACTTGAAAATACCAAACTACAACTCGAAAATGCCAAACTGGAGGTGGATAAGCCCTTCCCCCATGAGGACGAACTGAAAACAAAATCCGCCCGTCTGGACGAGTTGAACATCCTGCTGAACATGGACAAACGGGAGAACGAGATCGTGGATGGAGATGTGGGGGATGAAGTCACAGCCCCCGCCCGCGGCAACCCCGACCGGGAACGCTGACCGCGCAGCGGCACATCATCGTGCCGCTTACATATCCGCACCTTTGCGCACACAGACGGCGTATGGTATCCTGTCCGTGACAGGAGGTGTGGATATGCGGAAAATCCGTGTCAATCAGGTCCGATGTAACCGCTGCGGGGAGGTAATCGTTTCCCGCACCCGACACGACCTGTGGTGGTGCAGTTGCCGGAGTGTGGCCGTGGACGGTGGGACCGACTATCTGCGGCGGATCACAGGTGACACTTCCGCTTCCTATACGGAACTCAGCGAGTACGAGGGCGAGCCGATCCATACAAGCGGAGCGCAGGACGGGGCCGGTTAACAAGTATCCGGCGTACCGATACAATAAAAAAGCAAAGCAGAAAGGACAAGATAAGAGATGGAGCAACAGGATATGATGGGGCAGCCCGAACACGATACCGGCCTGCCAGCTGACAGGAGTTATCTGGAGTGCGGCCTGCCTGACTTTCTGCGGGAGTCCATCGCGCAGATGCAGGCGGCCTGGGACCGGCTGGATCGGGGCGAAGAGGACCTGCGCTGGGACTGCGACTACTGTAATTTGCAGACGGACATCAACAACGCGGAGGTTAACCAAGTCATCAGCTCGGAACAGGCATGGTATCTCCGGGAGAAGTATCTGCGAATAGAGCGAGAGTGAGAAGCTGTACCTGCCAGTGAAGCGGATTACCAGATGATTTGATATGGAGGGCGTTATGAGCGATCAGGTGATGAACCAATCCCGGTCAGACCGTCAACTCCAGGAGGACTGCGCGGCGATTTACGAAGCCCTGGAAATGACCAGACCGGATGCTCAAAAGGCCATTGAAAGCCTGCGCTGGGAATCGTCCGACACACCAGAACCGCCCTGGCTGAGATCAATGCGGAGATCAGAGCGGCCAGAGAGGAACAGAAGAAGTGAGAGTGAACTACTACGCTGTGTTCAACACCAACGTGCTGGTGGCTACCCTCCTGAGAAAGCACCCATACGGGCCTACGGTCTTCGCATGGCAAGTAACAGGGCGTCATAGTGATTGCACAGCTGGGGGATATTCAAATTCTCCCGGCTGCCGATTTCCCTTGTAATCGCGTGAAAATCGCGATATAATTTAGATAATCGAGATAATGCCGGATAATAAATCTTTGGAGGTGATACATCCATGCGGTACGAGGAAAGTGCTGTGCTGGAATTAAAGGAACAGGTCAATGCAGATTTCAAAAAAGAGATCATCGCCTTTGCCAATACGGACGGCGGCGAGATATTTGTCGGCGTTGCGAAGGACGGCAGCATCACGGGCGTAGAAAACGCCGAGGCGGAGATGGAGCGGATCGGCAACATGATCCGGGATGGCATCAAGCCGGACCTGACCGCCTACACCGCCATTGAAAAGGTCATGGAGGGCGGTAAGGCATTGATCCATGTCACAGTGTCCCGCGGCTTGAAGCGGCCTTACCACCTGATCGACAAGGGGCTGAAACCGTCAGGTGTTTTTGTACGGCACGGAGTTTCCTCCGTCCCGGCCACGGATGAGGCCATCCGCGAGATGATAAGAGACAGTGATGGGACAGCCTTTGACAAAATGCGCTCCACCAATCAGGAGTTGACCTTTCAGTACGCCCAGGACTTTTTTTCCAAATCCAGGCTGGAGTTTGATGAAGTCCACAAGCATACACTGGGACTGATCGACGGGGACGGCTACTACACCAATACCGCCCTGCTGCTCTCAGACCAATGCGGCCATATCATCCGCTGCGCCGTCTACGAGGGGACGGGGAAAAACAAGTTCAAGACGCGCAAGGAGTTCTCCGGTTCCATTTTGAAGCAGGTGGATGACACCTATGAATTTTTGCAGCTGAATAACGGCCTGCACTCCACATTTGAGGGGCTGCGGCGGATCGACAATCTGGACTACCCGGAGGCCGCGTTGAGAGAGGCGCTGCTGAACGCCGTTGTCCATCGGGACTATGATTATTCCGGCAGTATCATCATCAACATCTACGATGACCGCATGGAATTTATCTCCCTGGGTGGGCTGGTCAAGGGACTGACACTCCAGGACATTCAGAGTGGGGCCTCCCAGCCCCGGAACATGGTGATCGCCAATATCTTCTACCGTCTGGACCTGATTGAAAGCTATGGGACCGGGATACAGAAGATCATGGAAAGCTACGCTTCCTGCATGGATCAGCCGGTGTTTAGTCCCGCGCCCGCGTCCTTTGTCGTGACCCTGCCCAACCGTAATCACGCTCATACCGCTGTTTTTGACGCCGCGCTGACATACGAGGAAAACATCTTAAATCTGCTTCAAAGCCGGGATCATGTGACCCGTAAGGAAGTGGAGCAGTTTTTGGGATGCTCCGCCTTTCCCGCGACCAACGCGCTCAATTCGCTGATCCGGCAGGGTAAAATCGTCAAAACAGGTACGGCGCGGGGAACACGCTATGTCTTAGCCAATCAACAGATCAAATAAACTGGAGGAACAACGGGACCAGATTGGTCGGATGCCGCAATCCACCTCTGACGAGATCGTTGAGAAATATGTAGAGATGAATGTGGCGCACCCATTCCGGGAGGAGAACGGGAGAAGCCCCCAGCTCTGGCTGGACGCGATACTGAAACAGGAACTTCGGCAGGTCATTGACTGGAGCTGGGTTGACAAGCAGGACTATCTACTGGCGATGGAACGCAGCCCTGTCCGGGATCTGGAAATCAAGGCCCTTTTAAGAGCAGTCGAATCAACGACCGGGAGGTTTATATGAAGGGCGTGGATGCAAGTTACCACTACGAGGGCTACGACGTCTACAAGGCGGCGCTGCGTAGTGAGCGGCCACGGCAGAAACCGGGCCGGGATGCCCGATAAAATGATCACATGCCTTTTTGGCAAGGCCGTGTCTGCGGCCTTGCCGTTTTACATAGCCGGGAGGTTTTCATCTGGAGATCTCCCGGCTATCACTATTTTATAAGGAGTGATACAGCATGGCCAACAAAGAAATGATGCGCCAACTTTATGAACGGATGGTAGCCGAGCAGCAGAAGTATAAGGCATGGCTTCTGGAGCAGCCCCCCAATGTGATCCTGGACAATACCTGCAAATTCACGGTCCGGGAGGACATTGTGATGGAGTTGGAGGTACTGGAACTGACGGACGCCCAGGCCGCGGCCCTATTGCGGTCCCGGACCCCGCTGGCGGATGTTTACAAGGCATGGCAGCAGGCGGAAACTAACCACATGAACGATGTACGGGATGTGATCGAGGCCCGTGCCAACGCCATCATACAGGCTGAAAAGGAAAAGGGCCAGCGGGAGGAACGGTAGGATGGGCTATGTCACCCCGGAGCAGATCGCCCAGGCCAAGGAATGGGACCTGCTGACCTATCTCCAGCGGTATGACCCGCACCAGCTCGTCCATGTGGGCGGAAGCACCTACTGCACCCGTGAGCATGACAGCTTGAAGATCAGCAACGGAAAATGGAACTGGTTCTCCCGCAAAATCGGCGGGAAAACGGCCCTGGACTATCTTATCAAGGTCCAGGGCTTTTCCTTTACCGAGGCGGTGGAAGCCCTGACGGGGCCGAACTTCTCTCTCCCGTCTCCGGCACCTCAAGCCCGGCCAAAGGAGCAGGGACCCCGGAAGCTGGTCCTCCCCCAAGCCAGCCGGTGCGCCACCCACATGGTCAACTATCTTCATGGGCGGGGTATTGACTATGATGTGATCGATTACTGCATCCAGACCGGGCGTTTGTATGAAAGTCTGCCCTATCACAACGCCGTATTCGTGGGCCGGGACCGGCAGGGCCAGCCCCGCTACGCCGCCCTGCGGGGCATCATAGGGGACTTCAAGGGCGAGGCCCCCGGCAGCGACAAGCGGTATTCCTTTGCCATCGCGGAGGACCCTGCCGCACCCAGCGTCCACCTGTTTGAATCGGCTATTGACCTATTGAGCTACGCCACCCTGCTGAAAATGAAGGGCCGGGACTGGCGGCAGGACGCCATGCTCTCCCTGGGTGGGGTGTTCAAGCAGAAACAGGAGTTTGTCATCCCCATGGCTCTCAGCCAGTACCTTCAGGACCACCCCGGCGTCCACACGCTCTGCCTCCACCTAGACAATGACGAGGTGGGCCGGGACGCAGCAGCGGGTATCATGGCCGGCCTGGGGAACAGATACGAGGTATTGGACAGGCCGCCACCCAGCGGCAAGGATGTAAACGATCTGCTGCTCCAGCGGAGGTTGGGGCAGGCAAAGAGGAAGGAGGAATGGAGCCGGTGAAAGACCATCAGGGCATGAAGATCATCGGGATAGACAATGGCTACGGCAACATCAAGACTGCAAACTGCTGTTTTCCCGCGGGGCTGACCGTTCATGACGCAGAGCCGGTATTCAAAGACGATCTGCTGGTCTATGACGGACGCTACTACCTGATTGGGACAGGCCACAAGGAGTTTAAGGCGGACAAGACCGGGGACGATGACTACTATATCCTCACCCTGGCCGCTATCGCCCGTGAGCTGAATGTATATGGCCTGACAGACGCCACGGTATATCTTGCAGTGGGATTGCCCCTCACCTGGGTAAGCCGGCAACGGGAGGATTTCAAAGCCTACCTCACGCGGAACCGGGAACTGGCTTTTACCTTCCGGGGAAAAGCCTACCGGGTGGAGATCGCCGGGGTGGATGTGTTTCCCCAGGGCTTCGCGGCAGTGGCCGGCCAGATCAGGGACTTCCAGGGCGTGAATATGCTCTGTGACATTGGCAACGGCACCATGAACATCATGTTCATCAACGACCGCAAGCCTGTTGTGGACCGGATGTTTACTGAGAAGTATGGCACCCATCAATGTATGCTGGCCGTCCGGGAGAATGTTATGCGGACCCACCATGCCACGGTGGACGAGTCGATCATCAACCGGGTGCTGCGGTTCGGCACAGCGGATATTCGGGAGGACTACCTGACCACCATCCGGGAAACCGCCGCAGAGTATGTGGGCGAGATTTTCCGCATCCTGCGGGAGCATGAGTACAACCCCGCTCTTATGCGGCTCCATGTGCTGGGCGGCGGAAGCTGTCTGGTCCGCAACTTCGGGGCTTATGACGCCGACCGCGTAACGATCTACGAGGATATCTGCGCCACCGCCAAGGGCTATGAGTTCCTGTGTGAGCAGGCTTTGCACAGGGGGACGAGAGAATGAATACCAAACGGTTTTCGCTCCGATTTAACCTTGACCGGGAGGATGACCGCAGGGCATGGGAAGCCCTGCACCGCATGGACACCCGATCCATCAATCAGGAGATCATCGCCAGGATCAACGCAAAAGAGCAAACCGATGTGTTGAAAGAGCTGATCCGTCAGACCGTATCTGAAGAATTGGAGCGAACCGCAAAGAACAGCCGTGACCGGCCAGCAGCGCAGGCGGAAGCCAGCGCGGAGGACCTAAACACCGTGTTTGACTTCCTGAACAGTTTTTAGCGGCATCACCTATGATGCCGCTTTTTCCCGCCCGTCGAGGGGAATGGCATCACCTATGATGCCGCAAAAATCATAATAGGAGCTTGTCACTCCATGAGTGAAAAGGCCCTGTGTGAAGTCAATATGACCTATGTAACCATGCGAAGTTATTTTCGCGCAGCAGAACGTGCCCGCCAGCATTTGTCCGGCTTCATTGTGTTCTCTCCGGCCAGCTTTGACAAGGAGTATTCCGTGGAAAGCCGTACCTATGCGGTGTCCAGCGACAACAAGGCGTTTCGGCCTAATATAGGCGGATATTCCATCTATGCTTCGTCCCTGGATGGCTCCGATCCCTGTGTCCGCCTGGAACAGTATATGGCATCGGAGTACGGCGGCAAGAACGGCTGGCAAATTGAGCGGTACTATATGATGTCCGATGAAGTGGAGCGGGCGAAGGCCCTCATGCGAACCGAAAAAGAGCATGAGCGATAACAAAGAGGCCAAGCCCGCACACTCTTCAGCGCCGCAGGCGCGGAGGATGGCGGTATTGTCTTAGCAAGCAACGAATCTGTCCGTACAGATTCCGCTTGACAGGGGCTCGCCGCCCCTATGACCCCGCCAAAATTCATGGATGCAGTCCGCCCAAAATGTGATATAATGAAGAAAACTCTTGCAGACAGGGAGGGCTACCATGACCGACTATGAAAAGGCGCTGGCTCTATGGCAGCGCAAGCACATCACCACGGATGCGGAGTTGGCCGAGGCCCTGAACGGCCACAGCATTTCTTTCGCCTACCACTCCGGGAAACTGGAAAATGAGAATATCACCTACCACGACACGCGGGAGATTTTCGAGCATGACGGCGTGACCTCCTATACCGGCGACCTGCGCACTCTGTTTGAAATCCGCAACGCGAAAGAGGCCAACGAACTGTTCCTCCGCGCGTTCCGGGAGCGGCGGGCGCTGGACGAGGCGTTTGTCAAGGAATTGCAGCTCCAGTTGACCCACGGCACCTATGACACCCGCCGCTGGCAGCTGGGGGAGCGCCCCGGCGAATACAAGCGCCACGACTATGTGACGGGCCGTGAGGAAGTGGGCGCCGCGCCGGAGGACGTGGCGGACGAGATGGGCGAGTTGCTTTCTGAGATCCAGGACGTCCCTGTGCAGAACGCATTGACCGCCGCAGCCTATTTCCATGCCAAGTTCGAGAACATCCACCCCTTTGCGGATGGAAACGGGCGCACCGGGCGACTGGCCATGAATTATTTTCTGGTGCTGCGCGACCATCCCCCCATCGTCATCCACGAGGAGGACCGCAAGGGTTACTATGAGGCGCTGGAGGCATGGGATCGGGAGCAGGAATTGGAACCCCTGCGGCAGTTTCTTCGGGACCAGACAGCAAAGACCTGGGAAAAACAGATCGCGCGGGCGGAAAAGCAAAAGGGCCGCTCCATGGACAGATAACCAAATACCAGACGAAAGCACCAACTGCGATCAGTTGGTGCTTTTTTCATGCCATAAGAAATGAGGGAACCTATGAAAAAGCGAAATTGCCGGTTTGAAGTGCGTTTTACCAAAGATGAACTCTCCGACCTGACGAAGAAAGCGCGGAAAGCGCGTTTGACCAACGCCGCCTTTATCCGCCGCGCTGTGTGCGGGGCCGAGGTCAGGGAGGCTCCCCCCGCCGACGTCCCCGCGCTAATCCAGGAGGTGCGGCGCGTGGGGAATAACCTGAATCAGATCATGAAGCGGGCCAACGCCCTCGGCCTGCTGGATGTGCCCCAGCTCCGCAAGGCACTGGAGGATAACCGGGCTGTGGAGAAACTGATCGCGGACACCTATACCGTGCCTTCCGACTGATATGGCTGTGACCTCCATCTGGCCCATTCATGGGCGCGTGGACAAGGTAATCGACTACGTCCGGAACCCGGAAAAGACCACTGAGGCCGGTTTGCCGGAGCTGGCGTCTCTTCATGCCGTTGAGGATGTGGTGGAGTATGCCGCCGACGAGATGAAAACGGAGCGCCGGTCCTATGTGTCCTGCCTGAACTGCCGGGAGGACACCGCTGCCGCACAGTTCATGGAAACGAAGCGGCTGTGGGGCAAGTCTGGGGGCCGGGTATGCTACCACGGGTATCAGTCCTTCAAAGCGGATGAGGTCACGGCGGAGACAGCCCATGAGATCGGCGTCAGGCTGGCGGAGGAGCTGTGGGGCGGGCGTTTTGAAGTTGTAGTGGCGACCCACTGCAATACCGGACACTATCACAACCACTTTGTCATCAACTCCGTGTCCTGGGTTGATGGAAAAAAGTTCTACAACTCTCCCGCCGACTATGCCCGGATGCGGGAGGTATCGGACCGTCTGTGCCGGGAATACGCCATCTCCGTGATCGAGAACCCTGGCAGACAGACAAAGGACTATGCCGAATGGCGGGCCGAGCGTGATGGAAAAACCACCCACCGGGGCACTATCCGGGCCGACATCGACCGGGCTATCCGCGCTTCCACTACTGAGCGCGACTTCCTGCGGGTGCTGGACGAAATGGGCTATCAGGTCAAGACCCACGGGAAGGACGGAAAGCCCCTGAAATATCCCGCATTGAAGCCACCGGACGCAAAGGGCTATTTCCGTTTCCACAAGCTGGGTGAGGGCTACACGCTGGAGGAGATCAGGGCGCGTATTCTACGCAACATTCACAAGCAGCCCCCGTTCCCGGAGCTTGTCCATCACCTGCCCCAGCATTACCGGGTGCGGGGAAAGCCCCAGAAGAACGTCACCGGCCTGCGGGCGCTGTACTTCCGTTACTGCTATGAACTCCACATCATCGTCAAGCAGCCGGCATCCGTCAAGCGGGTGTCTTTTTTATTGCGGGAGGACATCGCCAAGCTGGACCGTCTGGACGCGGAAACCCGCTTTTTGGGGAAACACCACATTGGAACGATTGAGGAATTGACTACCCACCGGGAAACGGCGTTGATGGAGGCGAACGCCCTGGCTGCCCAGCGGCAGGAACTCCGAAAGGAGCTTCGACGGCGCAGCCGTCAGGGTGACACCATGGCCGCAGGCGAGGTGAAACAGCGGATCAGCGCCCTGTCCGGTAGGATCAGGGCGGCGCGAAAGGAGGTGGTCCTATGTGACAGCATCGCCCAGCGTTCCGGGCAGGTCCGAGAGAACCTGGGACGGCTGGTGAAGCAAAAGGAACTGGAACGAAAGGAGCAATCAAACGATGAGTTATTCAGGCGACGCGGCGGAGCAAGTCGTGAGGATGTCGCTGGAAACAGGTGAGGTTGCGGTCAGACTGGCCGGCTCCGGGGCCAAACAGCTTGCCGTTTTGATCTATGCCATCCTGCGGGAGCAGAAAAAGACAGCGGGCAAGGCCCGTCTGACCAATATGCTCCGCAGCGGCAAGGAGCTGAAGGTGTTTGCCGTGAAGGACAGCGATCTCCAGCTCTTTTGCCGGGAGGCAAAAAAGTACGGCGTCCTCTACTGTGTATTAAAGGACCGGGACGCCACGGATGGACTGACCGACATCATGGCGAGGGCGGAGGACGCCGGCAAGATCAACCGCATCATTGAGCGGTTCGGCCTTGCCACCGTAGATATGGCCCAGGTCAAGCAGGAGATCGAACAGAGCCGGGCGGAGCGGCGGATGGACGCCCCGGAAACACCTGCGGCGGAACCGGCAGCCGGGGTGGACACTCCCCAGGCGCCGATGACTGAGCGGGAGATGGATGGATTTCTGGACGCCATGCTTGCCCCGGCCCCGGAACATGGCCCGGTTGTTCCGGAGCGCGACGATCCGGACCGGGACCTGGATGAGTTTTTGAAGGCGGCGCGGGGCGCGTCCTCTGCCAGAGAGGAGGGCAGGACCGAAAACCCCACCGTGGGCCGGACCGAGAAATCCCGTCTGTCCGAGCCTACCTCAAAGCCCAAAGAGGCCGCCGAGCCGGGTATCCCTGATCCGCTGGAGCGTCCCCGTCCCTCTGTCCGTCAGGCATTGAAGGAGATACGGGCGGAGCAGAAGCAGCGGGTGGAGGAGAAAGCCAGAGAGAACGCTGGGCGGCAGAAGCCCCTCCAGCACAAAGCACCCCCGAAAAAGAAAATCAAAAAACAGAAGGAGCGGTAATGTATGCCGAACTATGATGATCTGTTTACCGGCCAGCCCACCCAACAGGAGGAGAAGCCCTTTGACAAGACGGTTTGGGCGGCGCGAAAGCAGGCGGAGCGCGAGGGCGTCTACGCCATGATCGACAGCTATGTACAGGATATGGGCAGAGAGGGCGGGCTGTTCCAAGCCTACCTGGATGTGCAGGCCCGGTTTGACCTCTACTCCGTGAGCAACGCCATCCTGATCGCGGCCCAGTGCCCGGAGGCCACCAAACTGGCCGACTTCGACAGCTGGAAAGCCAACGGCGTGTATGTCCGGCGAGGAGCGGATGCTATCACCATTCTGGAACCGGGTAAGGAGTACCAGCGGGACGATGGCAGCGTGGGCGTGTCCTACAATGTGCGGAAGGTCTTTGACATTTCCCAGACCAGGGCCGCCCAGCGCCCCGCCCCCACCACGGTCCGGGATGAACGCCTGCTGCTGAAGGCCCTGATGAACGATGCCCCCTGCCGGTTTGCTATCTCCAACGAACTGCCGGAGGGCGTCAATGTGGCCTATCATCCCCAGGAGCATACCGTCTATGTCCGCCAGGGGTTGGACGCCCCTACCATCTTCCGGGGGCTGGCCCAGGAGCTTGCCCGCGCCCACATGGACCGTGATGGGATTACCTGTGAAAGCCCCGATTTTACGGCGTACAGCGTGTCTTATATGCTGTGCAAAAGAAATGGCGTATCGGTAGAGGGCTTTTCCTTTGAACGCCTGCCGGAGAGCTATGCCGGGATGGACGCCAGGGCGCTCCGGGCTGAGGCGGGTGTCATACGGGATGTGGCCGGGAGTATCTCCGCCGATATGAACCGGCTCTTTGCCGCCCAGGAAAAGGCGCAGAAGAACCGAGATAACGCCGCGAGATAAGGAGGGCGCTCTATGCTCGATGAGAAGCGTGTAGTCACGCTGAATGACTACGAACAACGGCTTATGGTGCGGGGCCTGACTGACTTCCGCAACGACGCGCTCCGGGACGGCAAGCCCACCGAGGATGTGGACGATCTCATTCTCAAAGTCATAGACGCGCCCACGAAATGGGAGAAACGGAGGTCTGACCGTGAGGCAAGATAAGTTCTCCAAAGCCCACCTGATCCTCTACGCCTGCGGCATCATCCCTGTGGTCTGGCTGGCCCTGCTGCTGGCCCCTTATATGGGCGGCGGACTGGCAGGGCTGGTGCAGTATGGCGGGGCGGCGCTGGACCATCCGTTTCACATTGTATGGTGTGAGGACAGCTTGAAAACTGTCCTCATTTTTTTGTCGTGCTACGGGCTAGGGATCGGCGTCTACCTCTCCACCGACCGCAACTACCGCAGGCGGGAGGAACACGGCTCCGCCAGATGGGGCGATCCAAAAGGAATCAACAGGAAATATGCGGATAAGGAGCTGACCGCGAACAAAATTCTCACACAGAATGTCGCCATTGGGCTGGATGGCCGCAGACACCGGCGCAATCTGAATGTCCTGGTGGTGGGAGGCAGCGGCGCGGGCAAGACCAGGTTCTACGCCAAGCCCAACATTATGAACGCCAACACCAGCCTGATCGTACTGGACTGCAAAGGCGAGATCTTGCGCGACACCGGGGGACTGCTTGAAGCAAACGGCTACGACATCAAGGTGCTTGACCTCAACAGCATGGAGAAAAGCCACTGCTACAACCCTTTTGCCTATCTCCGCAGCGACAACGACATCCAGCGGCTTGTGACCAACCTGTTCAAGAACACCACGCCCAAAGGCGCACAGTCACAGGACCCCTTCTGGGATCAGGCGGCGCAGATGCTCTTGCTGGCTCTGGTGTTCTATCTCCACTACGAAGCCCCGCCCGAAGAACGGAACTTCTCCATGGTCATGGAAATGATCCGGGCTGGCGAGGTCCGGGAGGATGATGACACCTACCAATCCCCGTTGGATGAACTCTTTGACCGCCTGGAAATGCGGGACCCGGAGCATATCGCCCTGAAATATTACCGCAATTACCGCTCCGGCAGCGGCAAGACCCTGAAGTCCATCCAGATCACGCTGGTGTCCCGGCTGGAGAAGTTCAATCTGGAATCGCTGGCCGGCATGACGCAGACGGACGAGATGGAATTGTGGAGTTTGGGGGAGAAAAAGACGGCCATCTTCGCCGTTATCCCGGACAACGACAGCAGCTTTAACTTCATCGTGGGGCTTCTCTACACCCAGCTATTCCAACAGTTGTACTATCAGGCGGACGTGGTACACGGCGGCAGGCTCCCCATCCATGTCCATTTTGTCATGGATGAGTTCAGTAATGTCGCTTTGCCTGATGAGTTTGACAAACTGCTTGCCACCATGCGGAGCCGTGAAATCTCCGTGAGTATCATCATCCAGAACCTCGCCCAGCTTAAGGCCCTTTTTGAAAAGCAGTGGGAGAGCCTTGTGGGAAATTGCGATGAATTTCTGTATATGGGCGGCAACGAGCAATCCACTCATGAGTATGTGTCCAAGCTGCTGGGCAAAGAAACCATTGATACGAACACCTACGGCCAGTCCAAAGGGCGGAGCGGCAGCTACTCCACCAACTGGCAGCTCACGGGCCGAGAACTGCTCATGCCGGATGAAGTGCGTATGCTGGATAACCAGTACGCGCTTCTTTTTATTCGCGGGGAGCGGCCCGTGCGGGACCTCAAGTATGACATCCTTAAACATCCCAATATCAAACTCACCACAGACGGCGGGGCGGAACCATACCGGCACGGCGAGGATACTCACAGCATCGTGTCTATCCGCTTTGACAAGGAGCTGTTGAAGCAGACAGCGGAAAAGGATGGTCAGGACGCGCCGAAACATCGCTTCATTCTTCTCACTGAGGAGGAGTTGGAACAAAAATTCATTGAACTGGAGGAACAAGAAAATGCTGAACAACAAAAAGGAAACGAAGCGGCTCCCCATGCCCGGTAAGGTAAAACAGGGCTTCCGCTGCTACTGCACGCTGGTAATGGCTGCGGCCCTGCTGGGCTGCTGCTCCATGACGGCCTTTGCCGCCGATGACCCCCTGGAGGTAGTCAACAATTTGTCGGAGTTCATTTTCGGTTTGATCCGGGCGGTGGGCCTGATCCTGCTGGGCTGGGGCATCGTTCAGGTGGGCCTCTCCCTCCAGAGCCACGACCCCTCCCAGCGGTCCAACGGCTTCCTCACCCTTGCGGGCGGCATTGTCATAACCTTTGCAAAGGAGATTTTGACCCTTATCACCGGCTGATGATGCAAAGTTATCCGAACACAGGGGGCAGGCTCCAAAAGCCTGTCCCCGAAAGGAGGTGCTTTGTGTGTCGGATAATTGGGTTGTGCAAAACCTGGAAAATGCGCTGGAGGTCTGGAACGGCAAGTTGAGTGAGATCTGGCAGCTTATCACCCAATCCCCCCAGGACTTCAAGGGCGGCGCAATCTGGGCCGTGATAGAGGACATCCACGGCGCGCTCCAGGCCATCGGCTACGCCCTGCTGGTACTGTTTTTTGTGGTGGGCGTGGTCAAGACCTGCGGCAGCTTTGTGGAGGTCAAAAAGCCGGAACACGCGCTGAAGCTGTTTGTCCGCTTTGTTCTGGCAAAGGCTCTAATCACCTATGGCATGGAGCTGATGCTGGCCCTTCTGGACATCATCCAGGGCGTGGTCTCCTCCATTATGAACGCGGCGGGCTTCGGCGCGCCATCGTCCACTGTTTTGCCCGCGGAGATCGTAACAGCCGTTGAGGATTGCGGCTTTTTTGAGAGCATCCCCCTGTGGGCGGTGACACTGATCGGTGGGCTTCTTATTTGGGTCCTGTCTTTTGTAATGATCTTGAGCGTCTACGGGCGCTTTTTTAAGATGTATATGTATGCTGCGCTGGCCCCCATCCCCCTGTCTACTTTTGCCGGGGAACCCAGCCAGAATGTGGGCAAGAGCTTTCTCAAAAGCTACGCCGCCGTGTGTCTGGAGGGGGCCGTCATCGTGCTGGCCTGTATCATCTTCTCCGTGTTCGCCAGTTCCCCGCCTGTTGTTGACCCGGACGCTGCGGCGGCCTCGATGGTGTGGAGCTACATTGGCGAAATTACCTTTAATATGCTTATTTTGGTGGGCAGCGTCAAAATGTCCGACCATGTGGTACGGGAAATGATGGGCTTATAGGAGGCACATTGGATGAAACGGTTTTATGTATTCAAGGACGGGACCCAGCAAGGGAGTACCGCCACGAGAGAGCTGGCGGTTGACCTAATCTGTCAGTATCAGAAATTGGAAACCCACCCCTTCCTGCGTGCGGAGTTCAGCATTATTGAGGGAGAGGAAGAATTTATCCCCTATCCCTCCCGCCAGAAACCGCCCAGGCAGAAGCGAGACATGGAGCGATAAGGAGGAGCAGCCATGAGTTTCGAAGATGAATACCGCGAATTGATGGAAAAGCCCATTGAGGAGATCAAAGAAGATATTTTCTTCCGTATGGACAATTTTCAACATGAACCGTGGTATGGTGAATTTGAGTTATTTCTGGCAGCGGGTGTCTGCCAGCCCCCGGAGGAACAAGCCCTGCAAGTCCGCAAGGCCCTGAAGGTGGTGGGCTACGACACCCACACTGTCAGCAGGGGCGGCAGGACCTATATCCTCCCCGGCGAGGCACGGCAAACCGCGCGGGAGCCGGAGCCAAAAAAGCATGATGACCGGGAGCGATAACCACCGGCATCGGGGAAGGAGCAGATCATGCGCCGGTTTTATCTATTCAAAGACGGGGTGCAGAAGGGCAGCATGGAGACACGGGAGGAAGCGTTAGAGATGATCTGCCTGTGGCAGAGCCGCGAAACCCACCCCTTCCTGCGTCCGCAGTTCAGTATCATTGAGGGGGAGGAAGAAGTGATCCCCTATCTATCCCAACAGAAACCGCCCAGGCAGAAGCGGGGCATGGAGCGATAAAGGAGGATATTTTGGAAGTCAAAATCAACCGTGAAATACGCAACTACACGGAGAGTATGTTTTTCGGGCTGTCTTTACGGCAGCTCATTTTTTCTGCCCTGGCAGTGGCCGTGGCCGTAGGGCTGTACTTTCTGCTGAAACCCTATGTCGGCACGGAAACCGTATCCTGGGTCTGCGTCCTGGGCGCGGCCCCCTTCGCCGCCCTGGGCTTTTTCACCTACCACGGCATGGCGGCGGAGCAATTCATCTGGGCGTGGCTGCGCTCGGAGGTGCTGGAACCCAGGGAACTGCGCTTTGAAGCGTCCACCCTCTACTATGATCTCTTGAAGTCCAGCATGGATAAATGGGAAAAGGAGGAATACAAGCGCCATGATTAAAAGTATCAAGGCCATCATGCGGCAGGACCGGGAGCCGTACCGCGTCCCCCGCAGGGTGCAGGATGTGATCCCCATTCAATGCGTCTGGCCGGACGGCATTTTTAAGGTAGGCGTCAAGTTCTCCAAGACCTACCGCTTCACCGACATCAATTACAAGGTGGCCGGTCAGGAGGATAAAGAAACCATGTTTCGGGTCTACTCGGAACTGCTGAACAGCCTGGATTGCGCCGCTACCACCAAGCTCACCATCTGCAACCGCCGTCAAAGCCAGGCGGATTTTGAGCAGTCTGTCCTTATGCCCATGCGGGAGGACGGACTGGACAAGTACCGCAGGGAGTACAATCAAATGCTCATGGACAAGGCGACCGGGGCCAACGGCATCACTCAGGAGAAGTATGTCACCATCACAGTCTACAAGCGGGATATTGAGGACGCCCGCGCCTACTTCACCCGCATCGGAGCCGATTTGGCCGCCCGCTTCGCCGCCCTCGGCTCCAAGTGCGTGGAGCTGGACACCACGGACCGGCTCCGTATCCTCCACGACTTCTACCGGGCCGGAGACGAGGGTAATTTTCATTTTGATATGGCGGATATGGCCCGGAAGGGCCACGACTTCAAGGACTACATCTGCCCGGACGGAATTGAGAAGCACAGCGACTATTTGAAGCTGGGCGGCCGCTATTGCCGGGTGCTGTTCCTGAAGGACTACGCCAACTATATCCAGGACGAGATCGTGACGAACCTGACCGACCTGGACCGCAATATGATGTTGTCCATCGACATCCTCAATGTGCCCACGGACGAGGCTGTGCGGGAGGTGGAGAACCGTCTGCTGGGGGTAGAGACGAATATCACGAACTGGCAGCGCCGGCAAAATCAGAACAACAACTTCTCCGCCATCGTCCCCTACGATATGGAATTACAGCGCAGGGAGAGCAAGGAGTTTTTGGCCGACCTGACCACCCGCGACCAGCGGATGATGCAGGCCGTCCTCACTCTGGTTATCACCGCCGACACCAAGCAGCAGCTTGATACCGACACAGAGAAGATACGCTCCCTGTCCGGGCGGTGCCAGCTGGCGGTGTTGAAATACCAGCAGATTGACGGTCTGAACACCGTCCTGCCTATCGGCACCCGGAAGATCAACGCCTTCCGCACCCTGACCACCGAGAGTCTGGCCGTGTTCATGCCCTTCAAGGTGCAGGAGATCATGGACCGGGGCGGCATCTACTTCGGGGAGAACGCCATTTCCCACAACCTTATCATGTGCAACAAGGCCAATCTGCTCAATCAGTCCTCCTTCCGGCTGGGCGTTCCCGGCTCCGGCAAGTCGTTCAGTGTGAAAGAGGAAATTGTGTTCCTCATTCTCAATACGGATGATGACATTCTGATTGCGGACCCGGAGGGTGAGTATGCCCCTCTCATTGAAGCTATGGACGGTCTGGGCGCTGTGATCCGGGTGGCCGCTGGTGGGAAAGACCGGCTCAACGCCATGTATATGGTGGACGGCTACGGCGAAAACAACCCCATTGTGGTGAAGTCTCAGTTCATCATGTCCCTGGTGGAGCGCATCGACCCCAAGGGCGTGGGGGCCAAGCAGAAGTCCATCATTGACCGCTGTACGGGGGACTTGTATGAAGAAGCGGAGCAGAAGAGTACAGTTCCCACCCTCGCCGCTCTCCGTGAAAAGCTGATGGAACAGCCGGAGGCGGAAGCGCGGGAGATCGCCCTGGCGCTGGAGCTGTTCACTACCGGCTCCCTGGACATCTTCGGCCACGACAGCACCGTGGACCTGGACAAGCGGGTGGTGGTGTTCGACATCCACGGCCTGGGCGAACAGTTGAAACCCATCGGCCACTTGGTCATCACCGACACCATGCTCAACCGCGTCACCCTGAACTGGAAGAAGGGTAGGCGCACCCATGTCTTTATCGACGAGTTCCATGTGATGTTTGAAAACGAGTTTTCCGCCGCCTTTTTCAACTCCGCGTGGCGGCAGTTCCGCAAGCGTAACGCCTACCCCACCGCCATTACCCAGAATGTGGAGTATCTTCTGGACTCCGTACAGGCCAGCACCATGCTCAGTAACTCCGAGTTCATCGTCATGCTCAATCAGGCGGCGGGCGACCGGGAGAAACTGGCCCATCTGCTGAATATCTCCGAGGAGCAGATGAGCTATATCACCAATGCAGACGCCGGGTGCGGCCTGATTAAATACGGTTCTGCCCTGGTGCCTTTCGTCAATCATTTTCCGCACAACACGGAGCTGTACCGCTTGATGACCACCAAGCCCGGTGAGGGCCGCTTTTCCGGGGGACGGGCTTGACGCCCGCCCCCTTCTTATGGACAAAGGAGGTGTGTAAATTGCCGCTGAACATCAAACCCTGCCACCTGCGGACCGCAAGGGACTATGTGGGCCGGTATCACCGGCACAGCATCCCACCCGTGGGCGGAAAATTTGCCGTGGCCTGCTATGATGGGGACCGTCTGTGCGGCGTCGCCATTTGTGGCCGTCCCGTTGCCCGGTATTTGGATGATGGCCTGACGCTTGAGATTTTGCGCTGCTGCACAGACGGGACAGGCAACGCCTGTTCCAAGCTCTACGGTGCCTGCTGTCGCATCGGGTTTGTCATGGGCTATGATCGTATCATCACCTATACGCTGGCGTCGGAAACGGGGGCGTCTCTGCGGGCCGCTGGGTTCACTTTTGACGGCATAGCCGGAGGTCGGGCGTGGACGGGCCAGCGCCGCAGGGACTACTATGTGGCCCCCGCAGAACGGAAACACCGCTGGATGAAAAGACGGGTTGGTGCGATGCCATGAGCAAAAGCAAAATTAAAACCCGTGAAAAGGGTAAAGACATTAAGGTACTGGACAAGTCCGCTGTTGCAGGCCAGCGCATGAAAAGCGCCTTCATCCGTTCTAAAAAGAACGCGGAGGCCCTGATGGATGACCGGCAGGCCACGCCCAATGAGTATGCCGTGGACAAGACAGAGCTTGCCGCCGATGACCTTGCCCACGATGCGGCAAATGTGGCCGCGTCCGGCGCGAAAACGGCGGTGCGGCAGGGCCGGAAGCTGTTTCAGCGCCAGCGGGAGAAGTGGGCGGCAGAAAAGCGTCAAGAGAATACGGCCCCCGCTGAACAGTCCCACGCCCCTGGACCGGCCCAGGGTATAGCCCCAGATGGGCATACTCCGCAGCGAAACGGAGGGACGGCCCCAGAACACCAGCGCCTTCCGCAGCATAAGCGCATGGCGGAGCGCCCACCCACCCAGGCCGGCATAGAGCGCCCAACGGATACCACAAGCCCTTATGTGGAGAGAGGTCGGGCCTTTGCCAAGAAGCAGGCCAAGCGGAAACGGCAAATTAGAGATCGGGCTGTTCAGTCTGACCAGCCATCGCGGATCAAGACCTCAAACGCCACACAAGTGCCCCGGCAGGCGGAACTCTCCGTAAAAACGGCAAAGCAGCCCGCCCAGGCTATGGCGAAGGACACCGGCATAAGTACGAAGAACACCATCAAGCGCGCCCAGCGAACGATAAAAACTGCCCAGCATACCGCCAAGACTGCTCCACGCACGGCGAAAACCGCCATCAAGACAGCAGACCATACGGCAAAGACGGCGCAGGCCACAGCCAGAGCCGCGAGAGCGGCCGCCCAGGCCGCCCGCGTCACAGGAAAGGCCACCGCCACCACCGCAAAAGCCGCTGCAAAAGGCGCATCCGCTGCGGCAAAGGCCCTGCTTGCGTCCATTAAGGCGCTGGTGACCGCTATCGCCGCTGGAGGATGGGTTGCCATCCTTGCCATTGTGGTGATCTGCTTGATTGGCCTGATCGCCGCCTCTCCCTTTGGCATCTTCTTTTCTGGTGAGGACAGCGGCACGGGCCAGACCATGCCCACCGTTGTCCGGGAGATCAACTTGGAATACGAGAGCAAGCTGGAAGAAATCGAGAGCAACGCCGCCCATGACCGCCTGGAACTGTCCGGCTCCCGTGCTGTCTGGCCCGAAGTGTTGGCCGTCTATGCCGTGAAAACTACCACCGACCCGGACAATCCCCAGGAAGTCGCTACGATGGATGATGGGAAAAAAGAACTCCTGAAAGAGATATTTTGGGCCATGAACGAGATCAGCCACCGGACAGAAACGGCAACCACCACCCAAACCGTGGAAACTGATGATGGAAAGGGCAATATCATTGTGGAAGAAGTCGAGGTAACGGCCACGACCCTTTATATTACCGTGACCCACAAAACCACGGATGAAATGGCGGACATCTACAATTTTACCGCTGACCAGCGAGAGATGCTTGCGGAGTTACTGGCTGAAGAAAGCAACGGTATGTGGAGTGCTGTTCTATACGGCATTGGCACAGGTGATGGGGAGATCGTAACGGTGGCCCTCTCCCAGCTCGGCAATGTAGGCGGTCAGCCCTATTGGTCCTGGTATGGCTTTGAGAGTCGGGTGGACTGGTGCGCCTGCTTTGTTTCCTGGTGCGCCAATGAGTGCGGCTATCTGGACGCTGGCGTGATCCCCAAGTTCGCAAGCTGCTCCATCGGCATCCAGTGGTTCCGGGAGAGAGGGCTGTGGCAGGACGGCAGCTATGAGCCGCGCCCCGGCGACCTGATTTTTTTCGACTGGGACGATGAGGACGAAGGCCAGGACGGAGCGGCAGACCATGTGGGCATCGTGGAAAAGGTGGAGGGCGGGATCGTCTACACTGTAGAAGGCAACTCAGGCAATGCCTGCAGGGAACGCCAGTATGCCATAGGACACTATGAGATTTATGGGTACGGTACCCCATTGTATTGAAAGCAATAGGTGCTGTAAACGAGTAGAAAAACCGCCCTCAGCAGGGGAGAATAGAGGTACATCCTCTAATTTCCACCAAGGCAAAATTCGCAGTCATTACATTGCGCCCACGCTGCAATGATGAGCGAACCAAGGCTTGACAGATTTACAAAACTCGGGCTAAAATGACTACACCGCACAATTGGTCTCTTGCTTCACTAATCCAGAGCAAGATAAATATATCCAAATTTGATATGGGTTATAAGGCAGATCATGCGGCATTTTTTGTGGCAGAATGGAGATGCGTTGTTTTGGAGAGCAATATGGCTTCATCACTGTTTGACATTGAAATTGACGGCGTGAGGCAAGGAGTAGTCGAGGTAACAAATCCATTTCCTCAGACAATCGAACTTGGTTTGGCTCCATTTGAGAGACTGAACGATGGAAAACCGCACCAGATCCGACTAGTAGAAGCGGCTGCATCAGAATAGACTGTCAATTATATCGTTTCTGATTGCCAGCGTAATGAGAGGGGTTCAACTTGAACAAGGAATGGATCGACAATTTGGTTGCAATTCACAAGGTGGACGGCGCTCTGTTGACAAATTCGCACGGGATATATCATATCACACGAAAAGATATTGGCCTACTGAAACTGCGCTCCGGGCAGATCATGATTGCAGATCCGTTGGTCAGGTATCGGGCCGAGGATTTTGCGCGCAAAGCATTGGCAGTCACTGTAAAACCGGGAATTTATTCTGTAGAGGTCTATATGGCAGGCAGTAGCGACGATTGCTTCTTGGCCTTTGCCGGCATCCGATTTCGCAACAACACCCCGGTGACCTTTGTACCGGCAAAGACGGTCTATGACCTGGAACATAAACGCAGACCACCATTTCGTTATGTAGTAGAAGATTGCAGAACAGGTTTTATGGATGCAGATGTTTTTCACGCTATCTGTGCCCTTCCCAGATATGCCCGTGCCGATAATCTGCTGGATTTTGATGATACAGAAGATGAAGTATTCCGATGTGCTGTCGGAAACTCCGAGGACGGAGAATTGACCGCCGCACTGGTGACGATTAGGAAGAGCGGTGTGTATTATTGGTATTGGGGTATAGACTGTAATAATGAGGTCTGTTGCTTGATAGCAGACTTTTTCACCTATCAATAGGTACGCAAGGCCAGCCGGAAAGATTCAAGATTTCCGGCTGGCTTTTTGCTATATGGAAGTCTGAAACGAAGGGGGAGGCAAAAAAAGCGGACAAAAAAATCGGATACAGTGTCCTTGTTTGATGGTGCTCAACGTTTTTCCTAGTATGTATGATGTATTCCAATTTGTACAGCACTATTTAGGAGGCAATATGAAAAAAAGGAAAAAAGGATTTTTGGGACTTGCATTGGTTGCCATTATTATTTCTGCTTGGTATTTTTGCTGCTGGGAATCTACTGACTCATTACCGCAGGAAGTCCAAGAAGCCGCTCAGCATGCCTCATGGTCAGAGCTTAAACGAAGAGCCGTAGTTGATGAAGAGCAATATCTGGAAGGGCGACCATCTAAAATTGAATTGGTCTATAATGAAAAATTTAAAGGTGTTTCACTTGAGGTTTATCAGGTAGTAACGGAGTTGTCTTACATTTCAGAGGATAGCACAATAAAATGGAAAGAACTTCCTTATGCTGACACAATGATTTTTCGTGTCAATGGAAATAAACGAGAACTTTTAGGAATTGATAACACAGATTATACACCTGACAGCGAAGAATTTGAACAGCTCCTCAATATGTATTTGTTGAATTCAAATTCGCCTTGATTCAGCCTAGAGAATGCGGTAGAAAAATCAGACGAGCCGCATTTGAAAGAATCTTTAACAACGGACTACTGCCGCAGGAAATCAGTATTTTGAACGATTTGATAATATTAAGGCAACCCCCTTCCAAAATGGGATGCATTTGGAGGGAGTAAGAAGATCATAAAAGAGGGTGCCGCAGAATGTCCTGCGGCACCCTCTTTTATATTTTTTAGTTTTTGTTAACCAGAGCAAGCATCTGCGGAATCAGACGAGAAGACGAAATACTTACAGAGCTGCCCAGCAGCTGTGTAGAACCGCCACCATCAAGCATGATAGCGCGCGCATACGGATTGTTAGGATTTCCCGCTCCGTCAGTAAGCCCGAAAGTTCGCATGATAGCTGTTCTGAACTGCTCAACGGTAACCTTATCAGATGTTGCCATGAGATAGGCCATGTTGGTATCCGTCTTGACAGCGAGGGCAGAACGCTCCGCAGTTCCGCTAATATACAAGGAACCGTTGCCTTCGCTGGTAAACATTTCTCTCCAGTCGGAATGACCGAGGAATAGACCGAGACCGCCCTGAACCCAGGTGCAGTTCCGAATTTTAGAGTCCGTGGATGAAGTAACGTTTGCAGAGTAATAAGCTTTGCCACTCTTGCAGTAAATTACACTACTGCCGGTTGTATTGGTATAGCCGTCCAACTTCAGGTCGCCGCTTGTAGGCACCTTGTCCTCTGAGAGGAAATAGCCCTGTCGAACGCCATTCTGAAACGCAAGATTCATGATATGATTATCACCGCCGTTTGCGAACCAACTTGCGTTAATACCATATTCTCCAGAACCGCTGACGGTTTTCAGTGTCTCTTTGCCATACTTCCGAGAGAAGCTCAAAACCTTGATATTGCTAACTGTCGTTTTGATAAAACTCAGTCGAATGGTTTTTCCATCGATCACATAAGACAGGGTATCGCAGGTATGATTAGCCATGATATACACTCCCTATATAATTTGTTTTGCCATTGAGCTCTAGGCATACATAAGAGAGACAACCCTTTTAAAAAAAGTAAACTGTGACATTGTAAATTTACAAAAATGCCTTTTTGAGATTGTATTTTGAGGTTGTATAAAGACAGTAGCTCTATTTTCAGAAGATTGTTGATTTACGAATAAGCAACGCATGTCCTCTATAAAAAGAAGATGGATACCATAAAGAATATAAATTCAGAGGGAATAGATATTATGGAGAACTTGAACAGTGCTTTGATTTTCCTTTTTGGCAATGAAAATTTAAAAATCTTACATGCCCTGATTGTCTTGACAATATTAGATTACATAACAGGGGTTTGCGTGGCTATAAAGATGGGGCGAATTTCAAGCGCTATTGGAGCAAAAGGCATTGCTGGGAAGGTGATTATTTATGCGCTTATATCCCTAAGTAATATCTTCGATACTTATTTTCTCACGGCCAATGGAATTTTGGAAGCTGCTACAATTCTTTTCTATTGTGCTAATGAGGCAATTAGTATCTTGGAAAACGCTTATAAAATGGGTATTCCCATTCCTCAAAAACTAAAGGAAACATTGGATTTATTCAAAAAGGAGAAGGGGTGAAACCCAATTGTCATTAAATTAAGAACCAAGCCATACGGCCTGGTTCTTAATTTTGTAGTATCAGCAAGACACTGTCATATTTTCTCTAAAAGTTCTGATTTTTAAAAGTACTTATACAAAAACGTTTAATTTAATGACACCAGAGTGAGCACAGCATTGTCACTAGAACCAAAGTCGTTTTAATTTCTTTTCCGCTCTTCTCTTAATCTGATTGATATTTTGACGGCTAACATGTAACGCTCTGGCAATGCTGGCAGCAGTAGCTCCATGTTCATAAATTGCTGAGAGTACATAGCGTTCCTTAGAGGTCAGCGCTTCAGGTAAAAGAGTTCTCGTGAGAGATTCGTTTTCGCATAAGGACAATTTCAAAGAAAGACTGTTTCGCTGGGCAGGCGTCAAGTCTTCAATTGAAATACAAGAAATGCCTTTTTCTCTCAAAGTATGAAGTCGTTTCAGGTAGAACCTATAGACAGATGTATGGATGTATTTTATGATTGCACCATCAGAAGGATTATCAAGTTTTGAAGTGTTTAGAGTTCCTACCAACTCAATGAAATCCGCCGTTAAATCTTCAAAAGCATCTTCATATCCTAGCTTCTTGCCGTATTTGTGTAGAGCAGGTTTAAACTGAGAAATTAACTTTAGCATTGAATCCGGATCATTTTGCTGCGCTTTCTGAATGATTGAAACAAGCATAGGCAGCTCGCCCCTTTACCCATTTCAAGTAAAAGAGCAAAGTTCTGTTTGGTATGTAAATCTCTGAACCTACTTTTTCTTTATTAAAAAACGGAGCCTATCACCAAAAAATGACGGCCACCTCTGCACAAACTTTTTACCTGAATTTCTATCAATTTTGGCGTCCGATTTCTAATATCGGAACGCTAGAAGAAGTTCTGACTTGAATTGGGACGTATTTCCCGATAATAGATACCACCTTCTGAAAGATAAGGGTCAGGCCGTAATAAGCCTGACCCTTCTGTTTTAATTAGAATTGATGTGTCCCTCAGAGGCACCAAATATATCCCTGAGAGCGCATTCCTTCAGGCGGAAACGGTTAATATAATCAAACCAGCCCACCTTGCTAACATTTTGAAGGAGTACGCAAATGAAAAAGAAGGAATTTAATCGGATTATTGGACAAAACATATCAGAATTACGTGAAGCAGCTGGCTTTACACAGGATGCCCTTGCAGAACGGTTAGAAATTTCAAAATCATTTCTTGCTCATATAGAACAAGGAGACCGCTCCTTTAGTGTTCACACGTTATCGTCAATGGCTGAAGTGCTGGGTACCAGTGCGGATGCCATTCTTTTTGGACACACCCTGACATCTGACGCAATTGATATTGCAGTTGCAATGGAAGGATTGAATGCAACTGACTCTGCTGTTATATTGAAAGTTGTGCGAGACCTTGCCGCATATCTAAAAAAACGTTGAAGTATGCATAATTGGTAGAGTTCAAAATTTTACAATAAATGGATACTGTATAAGCCGTTGAACTTTACACACTCCTATCAATTTAATATAATAAAGAATAATAGAGTGAATAGCTCACTGATATAGCGAGAACATTTTTCCTAGCGATGACAAATAGAGAGAACGGGAGATTGAAGAATGTTTGTATGTTTGCAAATAATAGAAAGCGAAGATGACCGTTCAAAATCCGAACAGCTATTTGATAGATACGCTGGACTAATGTATTGTATCGCATCAAAATATTTGTCCAATGAACAGGACAGGGAGGATGCTGTCCAAACAGCTTTCGAGGCCATTATTAGAAATATTTCGAAGCTCTCAGTTATAGATAGTCCGCAAACATACTCCTACATCGTTAATACCATTGAAAGTAAATCTATAGACGTGCTTCGCAGGCTTCATAAAATAGAAAAACAGACTATAGAAATGAATAGTAATTATCCTGGGGTTCAGGCAGAAGTAGAGATAGATGACGAACTTGCGACTGCACTTACAAGGCTTCCCTCTCATTATCGAGAAATCCTGTTGCTTCGGTATGACTGCGGTTATACGACCAAAGAGTTGTCGTCCATGTTAGGAATTACCCGCAGTAATGTTCAGAAACAAATATGGCGGGCAAAAGAGGCCCTAAGTAAACTACTCGGAGAGAGGTGAGCATATTGAAATATATCAGCGATGAAGAACTGACACGGGCTGCGAAAAAAGTCGGTGAAGCTATTCGAAAATCTCTTCCGGATCCAGAAACATGCAGACATGAATTTTCTCCTGAATTTCAAAAGAAAATTGAAGTTTTAAAAGAACAGGGAAGACGGAAAGAGCAAAAAATAAAATATTTAAAGCGGGCCTGTATTGCTGCTACGATAGCCCTTTGTTGCACCGGAGTTATGCTCGCTGCTAATCCGGATGCTAGAGCCGCGGTATCTTCCTGGATTCGGAGCATATATGAAAACGCGATTGTTTATCGATTTACCTCTGATTCTCAAGAGACTGTTCTTCCAGAGTATGAAGTTGGCTATATCCCAGATGGATATGAGGAAAACCAGGTTCTGGAAACCCATACTGGAAAGACAATAATTTTCTCCAATGGTCGCGATATGATTTTTATTAACTGGTACTTACTTTCAGATAACATGAATGTAGAAGCTCGCGCAGTAGACGCCGAGCTGATTCCAGATAAAGTTAATGATCATGACGCCGAATGGATTGTCCCAAATGACAGTAGCCAGACTACGGACCTACTATGGACTGACGATCGTCGCGGAGTAGGCTTCATAGTGTCTGGTTATCTGGAAAGGGCAGAGCTGCTGAAAATTGCTGAATCTATCTCGTGCACTTAAAAATTTTGATAAAAGGTGTCCGTTTTGCTATCAAGCCATCGTTTTTAAAGATAGAAAAGCGGCAAAACTACAAGTTTCTTTTCTGCCCCTGATCAGAGTCTAACAAACACGACGAGGAGGATGCTTTATGAAAAAGAAAATGATTCCACTGCTGTTGCTTGTTGCAGTCATTTTGACTGTAACAGCATCTGCGCGCGTTCCCATTGTTCGTCCCGCCCTTTCTTTTACAGGCACGACAGCGAATTGTGAGGTAACCGTTCAAAGCCCTGGCGATGATATTTCGGTCAATTTGGAGCTGTGGAGAGGGGCTACCCGTCTGAAGACTTGGTCGGACAGCGGAACAACCTTTGTTGTAATCAATGAAACTTACCCGGTCCAAAAGGGAAGTACGTACACCCTCAAGGGGAGCTACACCCTTAATGGTACATCCTATTCAATACTATCTGTTTCTGGAACGTGCTGAATCCAGTTTGGACGGTATGTTAACACCCTCCACACTTGGGTAGCGGGGGAGTAGCATCATTATCGAAAAAAGCACCTGACGAAAGTCAGGTGCTTTTCACATTGATGCTATTGAATTTCTGCGATTTGGTGGCATCTATCCCATCCCAGGAAAGGAAACCGGTAGTGTCAAGGAATTTTCGCAAAAAGGTTTGCAGGGCCTGGCATGAGAGAAGTCAGCCAGCAATGGAGGTGTCCTCAAAGGCCTCCAGGTGCTTCATGTTCATGTACTTCTTGTTGCCCCACTGGGTGCCGGCCACATGGCGCAGCCGGGCACAGACCAGCATGAGGGCGGAGTTGCCGTCCGGGAAACTGCCTACCACCCGAGTGCGGCGGCGGATCTCCCGGTTCAGCCGTTCAATGACGTTATTGGTACGGATGCGAGTCCAATGTTCACCGGGGAAATCGCAGTAAGTCAGCGTTTCCTCAATGCCATCCTCCACCTTCCTGGCCGCCTCTTTCAGCTTCATAGAGCGCAGTTGCTCCACCACGGCTTTGGCTTTCTCCCGGGCCGCTCTTTTGCTTTCCTGGGCGTGGATCGCCTTGAGCATCTTTGCCACCAGCTTCACTTTGGAACGAGGTGTGACCGAGAACACATTGCGGTAAAAGTGTACGGTACAGCGCTGGTACTTGGCTTCGGGGAATACTTCTCCCACAGCCTCCAGCATACCAAGGCACTTGTCGCCAACCACCAGCTTGACCCCATCCAGGCCGCGGCCACGCAGCCACTGGAAGAAGCTGACCCAGCTGGCCTTGTCCTCCTTCATGCCCTCGGCGGCACCCAAAACCTCACGGTATCCGTCCTCATTCACCGCGATCGCCACCAAAATTGCTACATTTTCAAACTCTCCACCCCAGTTACGGCGCAGGTAGATCCCATCCACATAGACATACGGATAGCGTCCACCTTGCAGAGGGCGGTTCCGCCAGTCCTCAATGTGGACATACGCTTTCTTGTTCAGCTCACTGATGGTGGATGGAGATACTTTACTGCCCCAAAGCGCTTCTGTGATGTCCTCCACACGCCGGACGGATACACCTGCCAGGTACATCTCAATGAGGGCTTCTTCCACACTGCTCTCCCGCCGGCGATACCGCTCAATGATAGCGGTCTCAAAGGAGATCCCTTTGAGCTTGGGTACCTTGAGGGTAACGTCCCCGGAAGTGGTGGTAAGGTTGCGGCTGTAGTGGCCGCTGCGATAACCCTGCCGCTGATCATTGCGCTCGTACCGGGCCGCCTGGGTCAGTTTCTCCGCTTCGGCCTCCAGCAGTTCGTTGAGGGTTTCCTCTACACTGCCCCGAACCAGTTCTTTGATTTGCCCCTTGATTACTTCCTCGTTCAGCTGTACAATCTTTTCGGACATGGTTTGCTGTCTCCCTTCAGAATGGTGTGTCGCGACTTCATTCTACCAGAGGGCTGCAAACCATGTCTCTTTATTTTTGCGAAACTTATTCTACCTTACCAGGAAACCAACCGGAGTTCTATCGACTACAAGCATATTAAACATCGCAGAATTACCATCATCAAGGTGAAGGCGCAATTCACCGTCGAAATAACCGCCGCCTGCCCAGCTTTCCAATAGTTCCTCAGGAGAATTAGATGTCCAGACCGTACCAATGACATATACCTCCACCCCAATGTCGTTTCGATCAGCACATTCCTTCAGAGAAAGAAGTTCAACGACTACAGCCGAATATCCGCACTTGCTTTGCTCGTCAGCAATATATGCCTCACAGGTATCCCGATAAGCCAGAAGAGCATTTTCATCAATAGATATGCCCGTGTCATTGATGGAACGCACCATCCAATATAATGTGCTATCCTCTGCATAGAAAATTCCATCAGGAAGAGCTACTGTTAGCGTCAGGCGATAATCGCCATTTGGGGATGCGGACAAGATTTTTATAAAAGCCAGCTTCAAGAAGCAGAATATGGTCATAGTCTATCTCGTCCTCTGGTGGCACATCCACTGATGTTTACTGGTTTTGGGGAAATAAAAAAATTTAAAAGAATTTGTCCGCATACAAATTTTACAGTCGTTTTATATTATAGATACAGAAATGGGTGGCAAAAAAAGAGAATAGGGGAAGGACACACCACAACTCCAGTTTTGAGATGTGAACAGCCTCAAATTCTGAATGTTTCCTACTGGTAGATAGCGGTTAGCCCTTTTTGGTTTATTTTTCTTTCAAGCAAATTTTACCCAAAAAGAACTCCGCTTTCTACAATATATGGGTGATTTCTGGTTTCAGCCATGGCCGGAATCCCGTGCAATCACTATATTCCTGAGTTCTGCTCATGGCTGAATAGTTGAGAAGGGGGGAATGCATTTGTTCAAAAATCCATATTTTACAAATTATGTAAGATATGGAGAATTCATTTGCTCAAAAATTTAGCAGGAGGTTAAAAAATGAAAAGAATCGGAAAAGCGTTTTGTGCATTATTCTTAGCATTGCTGGTTGTCGTTCCGACTTGTTTAGCAGCTAACCATTCTCATTCATACACCGTTGCCGGAACCGGTGGAGTTTGGAATGGCAAGGAAGAAGGGGTACTTTGGGTCTTGAATAAGGACGAGGCGGTCTTCACTGCGTCTATTACATCTTCTGAGACAAGGACTATTGGTGCTCAGTTGAGATACATTAGAGAGTATTTCCCTGATTCTACACTTGCCACGCTGTCTGTTACAGGGAAGAACGGTACATCAAACTCCTCGCAACCGTTTTATCCAAAAGATACGTCTGCAGGCCATTATGCGTATGTCATTTGTTCGGAAGGAAACGGCGCTCAGGGAAACGTTATCGTAAGCCAATAATGGTTTTTATGCTATGGCGCCCTATTGGGGCGCCATAGCATAAAACAATTTATAAATAATTCAAGAGGAATGCACATGAAATATTTATCAGTTTTTTATTCTAAGCATATTCTAAAAACGCCTTTTTTCTTATTGGCTTATGGAATTATAGCTCTTATTTTCATGGCATTTAATTTAGCCCTTGACTATGGTGATATCGAGCATACAAACTATATTGTACGATTTGATTCACTGGCATACATTGAGATTGTCCTTGTAGCAATTGTTTTCTGCATTGCTGCTTACTTTGCGCAAGAAAAAAATGGCTTAGAGCAAATGTGCTTGTACTCAAAAGCCCAAATTGAAATAAATAAAATAGTGATGACAATCGTATGTTCTCTTTCTTTCTGCTTTATTCCTGCTCTTTTTATTATATTATCCGCGGCTATAGAACGCACGGAGTTGAAATTTACTGTGCTGTCCTTGGTATATGCCATAATACGTTGGGCCATCATAATTATTATCACAGAGACAACAGCATATGCTTTAGCTTCGATAATGAAAAGCAGGTCGGTTTACTTTTTCTGCATTCCCTGCACTGTGATATTTAGCTATCTAAATATCTATATTTTTCTGAGATTATTTGGAAAAAACGCAGAAAAAATATCGAATTTCTTTTCACTGCAAAAAACATTTATAAATGGCTTGGATATGGATTATCCAGGTCCTCGCATTGATTTATTTCTTATATCTAAAGTGTTATGTGCCTGCGTGTTCTTATTTCTGATCATGTCTATCATGTGGTTTTTTCTATCGAATAAACACAGGCGAATTGCCGGACTAGCATTGATTGGATGTTTTGTTGGAGAAGTCATATCGGTTGCGTATTGGAACGCATTGTATCCAGAGTATTATTCATATGACCAAAAATTATATATAGCGGATTACGAAAAACAAAATTGGCAGGTGCTGTCATATGAAGGAAATATAAATTTGAGTGAAAATACCTCAATTCAATGTGAGATTGTGATTCATCCGACTGCAGGTAATTTGGATACCATTACTTTTAGACTAGACGAACAATTCAAAAATGTGAATATCTCCATCGGAAATACTTCTTGTAGTTATACTAGGAATGGGGATTACATAACTATTCGAATTCCTTCTTCAGATATGGAATCGGTAATAGCGCTCAGATGCTCTTATTCTGGTAGAATTTCATATGTTAGTGATATTTCATCTGTGAATATTTATACTTCTTGGTTTTCGGCCGCTCTTCCTGTTAATTTTGCGTTTCTTCCCATACTTGATGGAGACTATAGCAAAAAGGACTATTCTCTTACAGTTATAGGATTGAATGACATAATTTCAAATTTAAATACAACAAGTGCCGCGCCACATAGTTACAATCTAAAGGGTAAGGCTCAGGCTTGCTGCATTTTTATGGGCTTCTTTGACAGAGAAATTAAAGATGGAATTGAACTATACCATGCAAGGTATAATAACCTTTCGGATTATTGGAATGAGTTAGAAATAGCAAGAGAAAGAAAATGCCTAAATCCCAATACATATAAGGTGTATGATCGTACAGACGAATTACCCGAGAAGGTTTTCGTAATCTATTATCTCTATGGTGTGCTGGGGGTTCCTGTTGTATTTGATGATTGCGTCTTCTTGAATTATGGGTATCCATCTTCGAGGTGAAAAAATGATAACTGTAAAAAATTTGAACTTTGCATATAAAAAGGGCAGACCTATATTGAGGGATTTATCATTCTCATTGAAACAAGGGTTTACTGTTCTTGTAGGAGAAAATGGCTCTGGAAAGTCAACCTTAATGAAAGCAATCACTACTTCCGAATATAGCAATGCCAAAATTCTATTAGATGGAGTACCACTATCTCATGTGGACATAAAAAAACACCTTGCCTATTTGCCTCAAGAGTTTGATGTATATCGTTCACTCAAAGTCAACCAGTTACTTGCTTTTGTTGCGGAAGCAAAAGGCGTTTCAAAGCAGGATGTGAAGAAATGTGTTACCTTAGCGGCAAAAAAAGCCAATATTACTGAGTGCCTGAACAATAAAGTCAAACAATGCTCCATTGGAACGATACGTCGCATTGGAATTGCTACAGCCCTTTTGGGAGACCCTGAACTAATCATACTTGATGAGCCTACGGCAGGGCTTGACCCGAAAGAGCGAGTACGATTTTACCATAATATTAAGGCGTGTTTCACAGGGAAAATTGTTCTTATCTCAACACACATTCTTGATGATATGGAAATCCTTGCAGATAACATTCTAATGCTTTCTAAGGGGAGGATTATTTTTGAGGGAGAATTTTTAAAATTTAAACATTCGCTCGATGGCAAGGTTTTCAGACTTTGCTCGCTACAACCCGAATGCAAAATCCTATCAACTGAACCTGATGGAACAAAAATTAAATATCATGTTTACTGCGAAGACTTATCTCTAAAAGCTACTGATGCAGAAGAAATCGAGCCAACCTTAGAAGATATTTGGGAATACTATCAAGGTGGGAGGGAAAATGGGTAAATGGAGAGTTTCGACTGACGCGAAGGAAATTGCAATTCCTTTCACACTTACAATAGTTTATTGCGTCTATGTGGCATGTTCAAAGGCACCTGCAATAATTACAAACATCGGATATTTAGGCAACTCAATCTGTATCAGCACTGATATCTATTTTTATAGTCAGTTTATTTTAGGCTTCTTTATTACAGCCATTACTGCGAGACAATTTTCGGAGTTACTAAAACCTTCTTCGTTTGAATTCTTAAAAACATTACCATTGTCGCTATTTCAGCTATGGATAAAACGAAAAGCGTGTTTGCTCGGCATCATTTTGGCTATTACAATACCAATGGAGTTTCTGCTAGTGGTAAAGGTTAACCATGGGATAGTAGCCTACGGTAGTGCCTTTGCCATAGATGTAGTTAATATAAGCCTACCGTGGCAAGCATCTGTAATTAGAATAATAATTTCAGCAAATTTCTTTATCGTTTTGACAGTATTTCTTTTAACGATTTTTAAAAACGAGATAATTTCAAACTGTTTAATCTATGTGTATCTTTTGCTTGAAATGGGGCCTGTAGGTAGCTTTTGGGGAGAAAACTCCTTTTTTTATGGGTGCTTCTCTCCTTTCCCCTGTGCCGACTTTTTTCCATCAAATATCTCATGGATGCTGATTATTTCAGTGTCGATTGAACTGTACATAGTGCTTTGGATAAAACGTAATACTAGATAAAGTAGTTGGTAAGTGTGTCCAGCTCCCGAGTCACAAAATCCAAGCGGCAAGTATTTTGTCGCCCTCTGCTGTATCGATGTAGAAGTGGAACCTCTGCCCTCTACTGGGGCGGTGGTCGACCTGGACATGGGCCTCAAGTCATTTGCAATTACCTCCGCCGGTGTGGAATATCCAAACCACAAGCATCTGACAAAGGGCCAGAAGAAACTTATCCGTCTCCAGCGTTAGCTCTCCTGAAAATTAAAGGGCGCAACCGCAGAGGAAAAGCAAGGGTTAAGGTTGTCCGGTTGCAGAGCACGCTGCATAAACTGTCAACCCAGCTTGTTCGGTACTATGACCCAATCAGTATCGAGGGCTTGGCTCCTAAGCATATGGTTAAGAACCATAAACTTGCCAGGTCAATCTCAGATGCTTTTTGGAGGGAGTTCCGGCAGTAATTGGAGTATAAGGCGGCATGGTACGGAAAGAAGATGATCATGCTAAACCCTTTCTTCCCTTCCTCCCAGATTTGCCCCATCTGCGGCGCACAATGGCCCGGAACGAAAGACCTCGCAGTGATAGAGTGGGGCTGTCCTGTCTGTGGCACTGTCCACAACCGAGCCACCAATGCCGCCAAGAACATCAATGCGGCGGTCTAGCAGCAACTTATAGCTGGATGTCTCCAGTGATTTTTTGACTCGGATCCTGAATGTTTTTGGATTAAGGGTTTTTCTCTGGACGGATTTTGGGTATATAGCTTTTTCAGCTCCTTAACACAAAAATTCTAGGAATGTTTGGAAAATGCCAGTATTAAAGAACCTTCTACTGCTGGAACTCTAAAGATTATTTGAAGATGGGGGCTGCAAACGATGAGATACTTATCCCGAAATGACCTTGAGAAAATAGCAACCCATGTTTTCAATGACTATAAGCTTTTACCTCAGTTTGCGGGCCAGCAAGTCTATCACGTTGACCCGGAAATCCTGGCCGGCGGGCTTTGTAGCCTCCATATCGACCATTTCCATTTGTCAAAAGACAGACTGACCCTGGGAATGACTGCGTTTAAGGAGATCGGTGTTGAAGTCTTTGATGACAGTGGACAACCCCTCTTTTACTATCTTGACGGGAGAACCCTTTTGATAGAAACAGACCTAAAGGATGATCCGGCTCAGTATGGAAGGTATCACTTTACTGTGGCGCACGAAACGGCGCATCAGATTTTGGCTGATCTGCACCCAACTGATCGGGCGCTCCAAAACCGCGTTGTCCGTTACCGGGGCGACAGTCCGCAATTCCCCATCCATGATTGGAGCGAGTGGCAGGCCGACAATCTGGCATCTGCACTCTTACTCCCCCTTGAGATCGTACATGGGGCGCTTCACAGGTTTGACCTGGAACATGGCATCGGCATACTGAACAAGGTATATCGTCCAAAGGAATACAGGCGGTTCTGCGAAATGGCAGAGTTCCTCGGTGTTTCAAAACAGGCCATGGTTATCAGGCTGAAACGGCTCGGCCTGCTGAAAAAGGATTATTTGCAGAACCCCTATGCGCTGGCTGATGTTGAAAAGGAGGATGATGATTGATGTCTCAATCTGTCAATATTGCCGTCAGGTGCCCGGAATGTGGCTGGCGCGTGATGGACAAGGTATCGCCCACCACGGGAAAAATTGAGATAAAATGCCCCCGCTGTCATAAGATCGTGGAGGTAGATCTGGCTCTGCGCCGGAAAGTGCTGTATCGGCGCAAGGCCAGTTAGCTTCAAATATCACAAAAGAGGAAGTGACAACAGAATAAGGTCTAAGAGTACCGAGCAACGGGTCATCGTGCCGTAAGGCTGATAGTCACCAAATGGCCGGACATTAGGAATGCGAGAGGGCCCCCCTCTTATTCCTGATGCCCGGTCTTTTTTTGTTGCCGCTCCAGAAATGGAGTAGGGAATGAACCTGCTTGCTTGGCAGGCGGCGCTCTGCCGCTATCCGTGATCCCTTGGATTTTTGGCCCCAAAACCCAAAAATTCAAGGAGATCACACAATGAAAACTACATATTTAGTCTATAAGCAGGTCGATGGTGTCCGGCAACTTGTCGCCGCAACGCAGGAAGAATGGGACGCTATTATGAAAGAGAACCGGGGATTACCCATAGGACAGCGCCGGTGTTTTATGAAAGACTGTTTCGAGGATGGGGACGAGCTGGATTGTATGTATATCGAAACGACCGCAGCTGAATACCGGGAGTGGAACAGCGAAAACACAATCGCCCAGCGGAAGCGCAAAGTCGGTTCGTCCTACTCGTTTTTATCTTTGGACGCCGGGGTGCCCGAAACCGACCTTGAGTCACTGCACGAAAGCGTCCCCTCCGCCTTTAACCTTGAGAGTCTTGCTACCGACCACCTTCTGATAGATGAGCTGAAAACGGCCCTACGTAAATGGAAGCCCTGGGCTGAGGAACTGCTGGAACTATATTTGTCTGGCGCAAAACGCTCCTGCACAAATAGCCTGTGTGAGAAGTACAGGCTGAGTGATCGAGCTGTTCAAAAGCGGAAAGCGGCCTTTGAAAAATTCGTCTTAGATTTTTTGAAAAAATAAGTTCGGTTTGAGGCGTCGAAAGTTGTAGTAGGGGGTTGAGAGGGCCGCAGGCCCCTCAATGCTCCTTGATAACCGAATACCCATTCGTCAAGTACATCAGTTCCGATGTGCGAAAGCATGAGCCACCACAACAGGGTACGCCATGAGGCCCGGACTGCTGGAAATCATGACCTGCTGAAAATTAGGTCTGCGAAAACATCCAGCCCATCCGAGGTGAGCGAGAATTCCCTTTGTAAGTGTCGGGTTGCCCCCGGCATGGCGATGACAGTCGGAATGACAATGGTACTCCCGCCCAGCCACAGTCTCAAACAATGGGGGCGGCTCTGTCAGAACGACAGTTGGGGTGAAACTCCCGTGAGGTGGTGAGCAGGCCATCGCTTGACGACTTCCCAGGCTTCGGCCTGCACACGGGGTGTCGAGGACAAATAGTGTGCATTACATATCTGACCGCCAACACGGGGACGGCCAATCGCCAGCTATGATAATAGGAGACTCTGGATGGATTGGCGGTCAGATGTGTTTTGCACACTACCTGGGAAGTAATTGGGTATTTGGCTGCAAGGGCAAATCACATAAAGGTGAGGTGTCCTTATGAATAGAGAACTGCCAGATGAAGTGCTGCGCGGCCAGGTGTACTATGCTGATTTAGATCCGGTGATCGGCTCTGAACAGGGCGGCAACCGCCCCGTCCTTGTGATCCAGAACAACATAGGGAATCGCCACAGCCCGACCATCATCATTGCCCCTATCACGACCAGGGTGAAGAAGCTCCATCAGCCGACCCATATCGGTGTCCCTCCATACTTTGGCCTGCCCCAAAACTCTATGGTTATGCTGGAGCAGATCAGAACGATTGATAAGAGCAGGCTTGGCAGTTATGTGGGCTGCTTGGACGATGATGTGATGGACTATGTTGACGAGGCCCTTGGCATCAGCGTCGGCCTGCATGATCTTGCCGTGAAGGAACAGAAGTCGTATGCCGATGAGCCGCGTGATGAGATGCATGGCGAAATGGTGCTGACTCTTTGTGGCACCTGCCTTAGACAGTTCATTTGTTCGCCCGAGCATATTGTGAGGCGGATCAACCACACACAAGCTAAAGAATCTTGTATGTACTGCCACGTCCGGGACGGCTACGATTATCGTATCATTCACAAGAAAAAACGCCTGGGCGATGACAGGTATTAAGGAGGCACGAGGTATGACTGATGAATTGATGGAGCAGCGCATGGCAGAACTCAACGCCCGCAACACAGAAAAAACGCCTGCTTTTGACAGCGAAAAAAGGGCCTACTCCGTGGACGATATTATGGAGATCCTGGATATTAGCCGTTCGTCCGCATATATCCTTATCAAAAAGAATCTCTTTCGGAGCGTCAAGATTGGGAACCAGCTCCGTATCTCCAAAGCCAGCTTTGATAAATGGCTGGACAATGGGTGATTGTCAACTGTACGATTTCAAATTAGCCAGCACAATCGCACATTTGAGTCAAATAAACCCCTCCGCTACAATGTAGTCAAGGCTTTTGCCTTGGCTACATTGGTAAGCTACATATTCTGACACCAACCAATGGGCCAGGACTCAAAATCTACATAGGAGGTACTTCGATATGGGAAAAACCAGCATCTCTGTCCCCGAAATGCAGAGGCTGCTCGGTATGAAAAAGGTCGAGGCATATTGGCTTGTAAAACAGGGACGCTTCAAAGTTATTCTTGTCGGCGGCAAAATGCGGATCATGCTGGACAGCTTTGAGGAATGGTACGGCAGTCAATTCCACTACAAAAAGGTCAACGGGCCGGAACCAGGCCAACTACTCCCTGCGTCTCTGACCGTCCCGGAGGCGGCTGACATCCTCGGGCTGAACCCTGGCTCCATCTATGAGCTGATAAAGAACCATGCACCCTTTGAGACATTCAAGGTCGATGGGCAAACTCGCATTCTAAAGGAAAACTTTGAGACGTGGTATCAAGGACAGTCCCATTATAAGAAACGAGAAGACGCGGCACCGCAAGAGCTGTTGGACGCAACCCTTTCGGTGAGCGATGTGGCAAAACTGCTGGGCATACACCGAAACAGCGTTTATAACATGGTGAACAAGCGAGATTTGTTTGTCACAGTGAAAGTGAATGACAAGATCCGCATTTATAAGGACAGCTTTGAAGCGTGGTATAAGTCCCAAAATCGCCATACCATAGTTGCCAGCTGAAAGGAGGAACAACCGTGGCGTCTATCATTAAACGTAAAACCAAATATTCCGTTGTTTATACCTATACGGACAGCAATGGCGCCAAGCGCCAAAAATGGGAAACCTGCGGCTCCCATGCGGAAGCCAAGAAGCGAAAAGCGGAAATTGAGCATCAGCTAGACACCGGAGTGTTCATCCCGCCCAGTGCCGATACCCTATCCGATTTTCTGGACGAATATGTATCCCTCTATGGTGTCAACACATGGGCTCCCTCTACCTTTGATGGACATACGGCGCTGATCAGCAACTACATCAAGCCCATCATCGGAGATGTGAAGCTGGATGACATCAGCCCCAGAATGATAACTAAATTCTATAAAGACCTCCAAACCGTGAAAGCAGTTCCCCGGTACGGGCAGCCCGAGGGGGAACTTATCTCCCCCAATACGATACGGGAGATACACAAACTCCTGCGGAACGCGTTCAATCAGGCAGTAAAGTGGGAGCTGATGGCAAGGAATCCCGTTCAGAATGCCACCGTTCCCAAAGCCGAGAAGCATGAGCGGAATATTTGGGACGCTCAAACACTGATGAAAGCGTTATCCCTCTGCGATGACCCATTCCTCTCCCTGGCGATCAATCTGGCCTTTGCCTGTTCCTTGCGAATGGGGGAACTGCTGGGCCTGACATGGAGCTGTGTGGATATTAGCCAGGACAGCATAGACCATGACTGCGCCTATATCTATATCGACAAAGAACTTCAGCGGATCTCTAGGGAATCACTGGCACAGATCGGGGAAAAAGGTATCATGTTTAAGTTCCCCACGATGCGAGGGTGCAATTCCACTGTGCTGGCCCTGAAAGAGCCGAAAACTAAGACGAGTGTGCGGAAGGTATTTCTGCCCAGGGCGGTGGCGGAAATGCTGGTAGAACGCAGAAAAACGATTGATGAACTGAAAGAATTGCTAGGGGATGAATATAGAGATTATGACCTTGTATTCGCCACTACCCAGGGGACCCCTACCGAAGCAAATTACATCAATCGGGCCTTTGGCAAACTCATCGCGGACAACAATCTCCCCAAGGTAGTATTTCATAGTCTCAGGCACACCAGCACGACCTACAAACTTAAACTCAGCGGTGGCGATATTAAAGCCGTTCAGGGTGACACCGGCCACGCACAGGCCACAATGGTCACGGAACGGTATGCCCATATCTTAGACGATGACCGTCGTATAAACGCCGCAAGATTCCAGAAAGAGTTTTATGGGGGTGGCAGCACAGCAGAAACCGCAGCGGTGACCGAGTCTCCCGTGGAACAGCAGCCCCCGGCACCAGACCCGCTTCAAAACCTTGACGCAGCAGCCAAACAGCAGTTGCTTCTCAAACTCCTTACAGAATCCCCGGATATGGCGGCGCTTTTGACAGCCCTTGCAGGAAGAATCGCATAATAGAGACGGACAGGAATGAGTACCATTCCTGTCCGTTTTTACATAGTTGTGTTCGGCACTCTTTGATTGCCCGGAAAGCTAATTTGTGGTATAATATGGACATAAAATCCGTTGCTAATACGGGGGGTGTCGTTTATGGCATTGGAGAATAAGCTGGGTATCACCGACTCCACTGAACTGGCAAAGGCGGAGGAACGGATCAGCAAGACAAAAGCACTGGAGATGTTTCAGCAGGACCTGCTGGACACCTTTGAAGTCGGTACGTTCCGGGGACTTTCCCAAATCCATAAATATCTGTTTGATGAAATATACGACTTTGCGGGACAGGTTCGCACAGTGAACATCGCCAAGGGCGGTTTCCGTTTTGCCCCTGTCCTCTATCTTACCCCGGCCCTGGAAAACATCAGCAGGATGCCGCAATCCACGTTTGATGAGATTATTGCCAAGTATGTTGAAATGAACGTGGCCCATCCTTTTCGTGAAGGAAACGGACGTAGCACCCGCTTATGGCTGGACGCTATCTTGAAGAAAGAACTGTGTCAGGCCGTAGACTGGAGCAAAAATGCTCGTGTTTTTTGCAGTAGGGTTCAAAAAGGGTTCTCGGTAACCGACCGTTTCGTTATACAATCATTGGTAAGATTTTCTACGAAGAAAGGAGGTAAGCACTATGGCTCGAAACAAGGGCATGTCGGGTAAAACCCACACTAAACAGCAGTTAGATGATTATGCAAACCAGCATACCCCTAATAACAAAGCATACAAAGCCAAAATAACAAACCAAAAACAAATCAAACAGAAAAAAGGCAAAGGACGCCTTGATTATGTTGTTTATTTGGATTGGATGTGTTATAGCAAAGGTCTGTATGAATTTGATTAACAACTAAATATGCTTTGAGCGAAAACATCAATCAGAAATGGTTGGTGTTTTTCTTTTTGCAAGAAACAATTTTTTATGGAAGTTAGAATTACCGAGAAATACGAGATCACACAAAGTCTATGAGGACTGCAACACCTACAAAACCGGCGATATTTGAATTGATTACCATTAGTGTTGCAAAGATGAGAAGCATTGAACGCTGAACCGTCAAGCGATTTTTTGCCCGCTTGCTAATTGCTTGCTAATTGCGGCCCTAAAAAATGGCCGTGATTAGCAAGAAAACGTGGCAAATTGTGAGTGATGGGATTTGAAAAAAGTGAGTGTTTGCAAGGGTTCTTGAGGTGTTGTGAGTGCCCGTCACAACCACGCCGGGCCTTCTCCTAAGCGTGGGGTCGGAGGTTCAAATCCTCTTATGGACGCCAGTGAACAACGCCGAAAGCCTTTGTTTTCAAGGGTTTTCGGCTTTTCTTATATAAAAAGCTACGAAAAAGCTCTTTCACTGTATGAGATAAAATTCTACTCCAAAATTTGATTTTTGACAACCCCTCCAGAATCGAACGGTTGTTATAAGACAAAATCGCCAGCTAATTTTTAGCAGAAAACGGGCTGTTCTTGCTAATGAAAATGCCCTTCCTGCTAATCAGCCCCAAAATCGTGCCAAAAATCCAGCTAATCAAAAAAGGCGGATGTTTTGA
>OLFZ01000191.1_pt1 | contig 69958 bp, 60 predicted proteins | sample 1604861 | NCBI WGS metagenome assembly OLFZ01 (sample SAMEA3888895, study PRJEB22519) | human gut metagenome | biome: human gut; feature: human-associated habitat; material: faeces | place: Denmark | collected 2011 | reverse complement strand
TCCATGCCCGCGATCTGCACGGCGGTCTGTCCCCAGGCGATGCAGGGTAAGTAGTCCGCGCGCCCGTAGTAGCGGTTGACTGCCAGAATGACATCGCAAATGCTGCGGCCGAGCGGCGTGCGCCGCAGCACGGGCTTTTTGCACAGCGCGCCCGAGAGCAGGATGCGGTTAAAGTACGAGCCGTCGCCCGGCTCGATGCTCTGGGCGAACACGGTGATGACGAGCCGGTTGCCCTGCCCGCTCTTGTTGTTAAACGAGCGCAGCTGCCCGACGATGCGAAGGCTCTGTCCCTCCTCCACAGGGCAGACGCGCAGCAGTGCCTCGCTCGCCACGATGACGGGCACGTCGCTCTGGCCCGACAGACGCTCGACCTGCAGGGGAAATTTGTCGAACCGGCGGGTATGGTTTTCGTGCGAAAAGACGGGCTCGCCTGCGGCGACGCCCCACAGCTCCACATAGTTCTGGTTGCGCTCCATATCGTACACCTCAGCACAGTTTTGTTGGTGTATCCTATGAAAAAGAACGTGGAGATATGCCGTGCCGAGCACGAGGACAAAAAGAAAGAGCCGTCTTTCGACGGCTCTTTCTTTTTGGTATTCGCGTGAGCGATAAATTACATCTTGGAGATGATCTCGACCAGCTCTTCGCCGATGCGGCCCTGAGCCTCGACGGTCGCGGAGCCGATGTGCGGCGTGCAGGAGACCATCGGGTGGGAGTAGAGCGCGACGTTGGTCGCGGGCTCGTCGGCATAGACGTCCAGACCGGCGGCGCGGACCTTGCCGCTGTTGAGCGCGTCAAGAAGCGCAGCCTCGTCGACGTTGGTGCCGCGGGAGGTGTTGATGATGACGACGCCGTCCTTCATCTTGGCGATGTTCTCGGCGGAGATCAGAGCGCCGCCGTTCACTGCGGGCGCATGGACGGACACGAAGTCGGACATGGCCAGCAGCTCATCCATCTCCACATAGGGGATGCCCAGCTGCTCCTCGATGCCGGGGATGTGGAAGATGTCGAACGCCACGACCTTCATGCCGATGGCCTTGGCCATCACGCCCAGATGCTGACCGATGCGGCCGAAGCCCACGATGCCCAGGGTCTTGCCCTGCAGCTCGATGCCCTTGCCGTAGGCCTTCTTCTCCCACTTGTCCTCACGCATGGTGTGGCCGGCGATGGAGATGTAGCGGGCGCAGGAGAACATGTGACCCATGGCCAGCTCCGCCACGGACTGGGAGGAAGCCTTGGGGGTGTTCTTCACGTCGATGCCGTTCTGCTTGGCATAGTCCACGTCGATGTTGTCCACGCCCACGCCGCCGCGGATGATCAGCTTCAGCTGGCTGCCCTTGGCCTCGTCGATGTGGTTGGCGCGAACCTTGGTCTTGGAGCGGACGACCACCACGTCGAAATCACGCAGTGCCTTGCCCAGCTGATCCGGCTCGTAGAACTGCTCTACGACCTCATGACCCATTTCACGCAGCTCCGCCATGGCGGTCTTATCCATACCGTCGGTAACAAGAATACGCATGGTAATAATCTCCTTATAAAATACGTTTTGTTGTCGAATTTTGCCGGCTGAAAGCAAAATGCGAGCATTTTGCCGCGGCGTGTACGTGGCAAGCATACCACGACTCAGCCGCCTTGGGCGGCATACACCGGTGAGCGATGTCAACTGGTGAGGGGGATATACAAGGGGGATGGTATCCCCCTTGTCATTACTTCGTGTGCTCGGCCTCGAACTTCTTCAGGAACTCCACCAGAGCCTGAGCGCCCTCGATGGGCATGGCGTTGTACACGCTGGCGCGCAGGCCGCCCACGGACTTGTGACCCTTCAGGTTGTCGTAGCCGGCGGCCTTGGTCGCAGCCACCACCTCGGCGTCCAGCTCGGCGGACTCGGTGACGAAGGGAATGTTCATCAGGGAGCGGAACTCCGGCTCCACGGTACCCTTGAACATCTTGGAGGAATCCAGGAAGTCATAGATGACCTTGGCCTTGGCGATGTTGCGCTTGTGCATTTCCTCCAGACCGCCGATGCTCTTGAGGTACTTGAACACCTTGCCGCAGCAGTAGATCGCCCAGCAGTTGGGGGTGTTGTACATGGAGCCGTTGTCGGCGTGGGTCTTGTAGCTCATGTAGACGGGCATCTTGGGGTCGATGTCCTCGCGGATCAGATCCTCGCGGATGATGACCACCACCATGCCGGCGGGGCCCACGTTCTTCTGCACGCCGGCGTAGATCATGCCGTAGTCGGAGACGTTGCAGGGCTTGCTGAGGAACATGGAGGACTGGTCGGACACCAGAACGTGACCCTTGGTGTTGGGCAGCTTGTTCCAGGTGACGCCGTGGATCGTCTCGTTCTCGCAGATGTAGACGTAGTCGGTATCCTCGGGAATGTCCAGATCGGAGCAGTCGGGAATGTAGCTGTAATTCTTATCCTTGGAGGAGGCGGCCACGATGACCTCGCCGTACTTCTTGGCCTCGGCGATGGCCTTCTTGGACCAGGCACCCGTCTCGATGTACACGGCTTTGCCGTTCTTCATCAGGTTCCATGCCACGGCAGCGAACTGCAGGGTGGCGCCGCCCTGAATGAACAGCACCTTGTAGTTATCGGGGATGTTCATCAGCTCGCGCAGGTCGGCCTCGGCCTCGTCGATGATCTGCTGGAACACCTTGGAGCGGTGGCTCATCTCCATGACGCACATACCGCTGCCGCGGTAGTTCATCATCTCGTCGCGGATCTCCTCCAGCACAGGCTCCGGCATCATGGCGGGGCCGGCGGAGAAATTGAAAGTACGACCGTATTTCATGTGGTTGTCCTCCTGTTCATGTTCGTCATGTTGGCGCGCGGTATACGCGCTGACAATTGGTATCTATAGTATACGGCAAAGGTTCGGCGGAATCAACAGCAAAAATCAAAAAAAGTGAGATAAACTGAAAAATTTTCAGCCTGCGCCAAAGAAAGTCGGACGGGGTTTGACAGAGCGCGGCGCAGATGATACAATAATCGACTGCAAAGAAAGCGTAAAAGAAAGGGCGGTGCCGCCATGGAGAAGATAAAGGAGCGCGTCACACACTACGGCCTGTATGTGACCGCAATGCTGAAATGGCTGGCGGTGGGCGCGCTGGTAGGCGGCGTGGGCGGCTTTGTGGGCGCGGCGTTCCACCTGGGCGTGGGCTATGCCACGCAGCTGCGCACGGGGCATCCGTGGGTGCTGTACCTGCTGCCGCTGGGCGGCGTGGTCATCGTGGGGCTGTACAAACTGTGCCGTCTGGAGGGCGCAGGCACCAATGCCGTGATCGAGTCCGTCCATTTCGGGAAGAAGGTGCCCACCCTGCTGGTGCCGCTGATCTTCGTGGCCACGGTCATCACCCACCTGTGCGGCGGCAGCGCCGGACGGGAGGGCGCAGCGCTGCAGATCGGCGGCGGCATCGGCTACCGTGCCGGTACGCTGCTGCATCTGGGGGAGAAGGACCTGCCGCTGGCCACGCTGTGCGGCATGAGCGGCGTGTTCGCCGCCCTGTTCGGCACACCGCTGACGGCCACCATCTTCGCGCTGGAGGTCATCAGCGTGGGCGTGCTGTATTACGCGGGGCTGCTGCCCTGCTTCACCGCGTCCCTGACGGGATATTACATCGCGCTGGTCATGGGCGTGGAGCCTACCCGCTTCACGGTGGCTATGCCCGCGCTGGAGTGGGGCACGCTGGGACTGACGGCGCTGCTGGCGGTGGGCTGCGCGCTGGTGAGCATCCTGTTCTGCCGGGGGCTGCATATCACGGAGCACGCGGCCGCCTGCTGGATGAAAAACGGCTTCGTCCGTGCCGCCGTGGGCGGCGCGGTGATCGTGCTGGCCACGGTGCTGCTGGGCACCACGGACTATAACGGTGCGGGCATGGATGTGATCGAGCGGGCCATGACGGGGCAGGCGGACAGCTGGGCGTGGCTCTGGAAGCTGGCCTTCACCGCCGTGACCATCGGCTGCGGCTTCAAGGGCGGCGAGGTGGTGCCGTCGTTCTTCGTGGGCGCCACCTTCGGCTGCGTGTTCGGCGGGCTGCTGGGTCTGCCGCCGGCCTTTGCCGCGGCGGTGGGACTGGTGGCGGTGTTCTGCGGCGCGGTGAACTGCCCCATCGCGTCGGTGATCCTTAGCGTGGAGCTGTTCGGCGCGGGCGGGATGGCCTATTTTGCGGCGGCCTGCGCCATCAGCTATCTGCTGTCCGGCTACTGCGGGCTGTACAGCAGCCAGACCATTCTGTACTCCAAGCTGAAGGCCGAGTTCATCAACGTCCATACCCATGAATAACTCTCGCGGGATCTTTTCCGCGCTGCCCTCACCAAAGATCCTTGAAATATGCCCAATATGTCTGCGGATCTTTGGCATCGGCAGCGCGGAAAATCTCTCTGCGATAGACGCTTCTGCTGAGTAAAATCAGCCCCCGGGAAACCGGGGGCAACCCACCCCTGTCATTCCGAGGAGCGAAGCGACGTGGGAATCCGTAATCTTTTGGCCGCAAATTCGCATGAAAACGCAAGAATCGTGCATTTTGGAAACGGATTGCCACGCCAGTCTGTACCCCAAGGGCACTTGCTTCGCGGCGCGGACTGGCTCGCAATGACAGGCTTTTTCGACAGTCTCGGCCCCCGGAAAACCGGGGGCTAACGTTTTTATAAGGAAATCTTAACCGTTCGTTCACATGATTTCCGGAAAAACGTGGTATCCTGCGGGTAGTACGAAGGAAAGAGGTGCGGGTGTGAAGCGCACATTGACCGAAAAACAGAAAAAGACACTGTCGCTGGCGGCGGTGGTCATATTTATACTGCTGTCGCTGGCGCTGGCGTGGTTCGTGGGGCGTCCGCTGATCCGCTTTGCCCGGCAGCCGGAGCAGTTCCGCGCCTGGGTGGAGGGTCACGGCCTGTGGGCGCCGCTGGCGTATGCGGCCATGGTGTTTTTGCAGGTGGTGGTGGCCGTCATCCCCGGCGAGCCGCTGGAGATCGCCGGCGGGTACGCCTTCGGTGCGTGGCAGGGCACGGCGCTGTGCCTTGCGGGAGCGGTGCTGGGCAGCGTGGCGGTGTTCGCGCTGGTGCGGCGCTGGGGACGGGGACTGGTGGAGGTGTTCTTCCCGGCGGACAAGCTGGAAAAGCTGCACTTTCTGCTCCGCACCTCGCCCAAGCGCACGGCAATCCTGTGGCTGATCTTCACGGTGCCGGGCACGCCCAAGGATCTGCTGTGCTACTTCGCGGGACTGACCGATCTGCCGTGGCGCACATGGCTGCTGATCGCCACCGTGGGGCGGCTGCCCTCCATCGTTACGTCCACCGTGGGCGGCAGCGCGCTGGGGGAGCAGAACTACCGGGCGGCCGTCATTGCCTTCGCCATTGCGCTGGCGGTGGCGGGAGCGGGGTATCTCATCTACCGCGCCGTGTGCCGCCGGCATGAGCAGAACGGACATAAGGAAACACCCGGCGGCTGAGCCGCCGGGTGTCAGCTTGTCAAAAAAGTCCGAACGGACTTTTTTGACAAGCTGAGGCAAAATCGCAAAATAAAAAACAGTATTTTATTTTGCGATTTTGGTCGCTGCGGCGGGTGATTGAACGCGAAAGGGAACCCTGACGGTTCCCTTTCACACTATCCTTCCCTCCGATACTTGTAACCGGGCAGGTTTTTTGACAGTCTGACACCCGGCGGCTGAGCCGCCGGGTGTTCTGTATGAATGGGGCGTACCCGATGCACCGCCGTAGGGGCGTAGGGGACGGCGTCCACGGCGTCCCGGCAGCGCGGCCGACTGGGGGAGAGAAAACCGTGTGGCACCTCTCCCTCCGGCAGCGCATTGCGCTGCCGCCTCCCTCACAGAGGGAGGCAAGGGGACGCGGATTCCCACGCCAGTGACATCGGTCACTGGCTCGGAATGACAGACGAGTAGGGGGGGCGAATGACGGCGTTCCGGTACCGCCGGGTCAGAACGCGCCCAGCTGCCGGAACAGCAGCGACCAGCCGAACATGGTGACGATGCACAGGACACTGGTGGCCACCACGATGTCGCCGGCCAGCTCCGAATCGCCGCCCATCTGCTGGGTCATGGTGAAGGAGGCGATGGCCGTGGCGCTGGCAAACACGCTGATAAGACCGGCAAAGCCCGTGTCCCGGATGCCCAGCAGGTAGGCCGTTGTCAGCAGGATGCCGGGCATGACGATCAGACGGACAAAGGACACCAGCAGGATGTCCCGCCTGTACCGCTGCAGGCCGCTGAAGCGGAAGAAAGCGCCCAGCAGGAACAGCAGCAGGGGACTGGTCATGTCGGCTACCTGCTCCACCGCCGCTTCCAGCGCGGCGGGCAGTCTCCAGTCCATAGCCAGAAACAGCAGACCTACCGCGGAGCCTATGATCAGCGGGTTGGTGAGGATCATCCGCAGGAGCCGGGCGGGGCGCAGCTTTTCGCCCCGGAACACCGTCAGGGTGATGACGGCCAGCACGTTGAACAGGGGCACGATCACCGCCGCCAGCATCGCCACGGGACCCATGTCCGCGCCGGGCACCAGCGCCTTGGCCAGCGGCAGGCCGATGATCGCCAGATTGCTGCGGTACATGCCCTGGATCTTCACGCCCTGCTTTTCGGGATCCTTTTCCGTGGACAGTACCAGCGCCATGGACAGACCGTACATCGCCAGTACCGCCGCCACCGCGAACAGCAGCAGCCGCGGCTGCACCGCGTGGGACAGGGAGGAGTCATACAGATTGCGGAACAGCATGACCGGCATGAAATAGCGGAAGGCCAGCTTGTTCAGGGACGGCACGGCGTCGACGCTGATGGCGCCCAGACATTTGGCACCGTAGCCCAGCGCCATGATGAGAAACAGGGGCGCTACGGCGTTGAAGCAGACTTGCAGACTGGTGAGCATGGGGCGGGAACCTCCGGCGGGTAAAATATATGGGCATTGTACACCCCGGCGGCGCATTTTGCAATTGCCAACCGGCGCGGGATGTGGTATGCTGTGTGACAATATCTTATAAGTACAAGGAGGATGCCGCATGGATGATCCTATTTATGACATCGAGCTGGAGGACTGCCCCATCTGCCGGGGCGCGGGACTGATACAGGACGAGCAGGGCTGGAGCGTGTCCGTGGCCTGCATGGACTGCGGCGCGGAGACGGCGCACGCAGAGTACCGCACGCCGGAGGAGCGGCTGGAGGCCGCCCGGCGGGTGGCGCTGCTGTGGAACATGGGCAAGGTCGTCCACACCGGAATGAGCGATTGAAAAAAGCTGTGTGCCGCGGCGGGAGCCGCGGCACGTTTTTTGCGCGGAGGGAAAACGGTTTTGGGGGATTGACAAGGGGCGGGAAAGGGGCTATACTTGTTGCCATCAAAAAGCGATGACGGAGAAGAAGCTGTGTTTCCGCGGCCAAAGAGAGGGGCGTCCCGGCTGAAAGCGCCCTGCCGACCATGCGGCCTGTACCACTTCCGAGCGGCCTGCGAGGAGCAGGACGGGTATCGCCCGTTACAGCGATCGAAAGCGACGGCGTATGCCGGATCTCTTCCGCCGATACTGCGTTGCAGAAGCTTGAAATACAGACCGTATTCCTGCGCTCCTGCGCCTTGTCTCGACGAAAGATATCCCGCCATCCGCAGCGGACAGTAAAAATGCTGCGTATGCCGTAAGCAGGGTGGAACCGTGGAGTAAAGTATTTTTACCTCACCCCTGAACACATCAGGGGTGGGGATTTTTATTTGCCGCCCCCAATCAAAAGGAGGAACTGAACATGAGCGAAGTCAACAAGGAATTTACGTTTGAAAACGAGCAGTACCGCAAGACGTACTGGCACACCTGTTCCCACATTCTGGCGCAGGCCGTGAAGCGGCTGTGGCCGGAGGTGAAGCTGGCCATCGGCCCCAGCATCGACAACGGCTTTTACTACGATCTGGATGCGCCGTTCGCCTTTACCCCCGACAACCTGGCGGAGATCGAGGCGGAGATGCGCAAGATCTGCAAGGAGAAGCTGAAGCTGGAGCGCTTCGAGCTGCCCCGCGCCGAAGCCATCAAGTATATGGAGGAGAAGGAGGAGCCCTATAAGGTCGAGCTGATCAACGACCTGCCGGAGGATGCCCACATCTCCTTCTACAAGCAGGGCGAGTTCGTTGACCTGTGCGCCGGCCCCCACGTGGACTCCACCGGCCGCATCAAGGGCAACGGCATCAAGCTGACCGCCTGCAACGCCGCCTACTGGCGCGGCGACTCCAGCCGCAAGCAGCTGCAGCGCATCTACGGTGTGGCCTTCCCCAACAAGGACGAGCTGGACGCCTATCTGAAGGAGCGGGAGGAGGCCGTGAAGCGCGACCACAACAAGCTGGGACGCGAGCTGGAGTATTTCACCACCGTGGACTGCATCGGTCAGGGTCTGCCCATCCTGCTGCCCAAGGGCGCCCGCGTTATCCAGCTTTTGCAGCGCTGGGTGGAGGACACCGAGCAGCAGCGCGGCTATCTGCTGACCAAGACGCCCCTGATGGCCAAGCGCGAGCTGTACAAGATATCCGGCCACTGGGATCACTATCTGGACGGCATGTTCATTATGGGCGATCCCGCCGACGAGACGAAGGAGTGCTTCGCTCTGCGTCCCATGACCTGCCCGTTCCAGTATCAGGTGTTTCTGAACCGCGGCCGCAGCTACCGCGACCTGCCCATGCGTCTGGGCGAGACGTCCACCCTGTTCCGCAACGAGGACTCCGGCGAAATGCACGGCCTGATCCGTGTCCGCCAGTTCACCATCTCCGAGGGACATCTGGTGCTGCGCCCCGACCAGCTGGAGGAGGAGTTCAAGCAGTGCCTGGATCTGGCCAAGTACTGCCTGGGCACCGTGGGTCTGCTGGACAAGTGCACGTTCCGCTTCTCCCAGTGGGATCCCGCCAACCCCAACAACAAGTATGAGGGCACCGCGGAGCAGTGGGATCACGCCCAGAGCGTCATGGAGCGCATCCTGAAGGATCTGGACGTGGACTACACCGTGGGTATCGACGAGGCGGCCTTCTACGGCCCCAAGCTGGATATCCAGTACAAGAACGTGTACGGCAAGGAGGATACCCTTGTCACCATCCAGATCGACATGCTGCTGGCGGAGCGCTTCGGCATGTACTACGTCGATGAAAACGGCAACAAGGCGCTGCCGTATATCATCCACCGCACGTCTCTGGGCTGCTATGAGCGGACGCTGGCCTACCTGATCGAGGAGTATGCCGGTGCGCTGCCCACATGGATGATGCCGGAGCAGGTGCGCTTCCTGCCCGTTACCGACCGCGCCGCCGACTACTGCGCCAACGCCGCCGATGCGCTGCGCAAGCAGGGCTTCCGCGCGGAGGTGGACGAGCGCAACGAGAAGATCGGCAAGAAGATCCGCGAGGCCACGCTGGAGAAGATCCCCTACATGCTGGTGGTGGGCGACCGGGATATGGAGGCGGGCACCGTCTCCGTCCGCACCCGCCGGGGCGAGGATCTGGGCGCTATGCCGCTGGACGAGTTTGCCGCCGTGCTGCGCGAGGTCGTGGACGAGAAGCAGAAGATCTGACAAGTGTCATAGACAAAAGAGACAGGCGCGAGCCTGTCTCTTTTGCTGTAAACAGGCAGAAAACGGATTTCGCCAAAAGAAATGTTTATTTTGACAAAACAGACGGTTACGGGGGAAAAGTGGCCGCAAAATGCGGAGAATGGCGGGAAAAGTGCCGAAAAAGTGCGAAAGTGTGCCTGAGAAAAACACAGATGCGTGCCTGTGCACATCTCTCAGGGGCATAAATGTGTTGACAGAGTGTGAACGAATCTGGTAAAATCAAATGGGTGCACAGCACCCAAATGCATAGAAAAGGACAGGGCGCGCCCTGTTCGCCGTTTCCTTCTGGCGGAGGAAACGACAGACTATGAAAAAGGAATTTGGAGGTAAACATGAAAAAAGTAGTTTCTCTGCTGCTGGCTCTCATCATGGCTTTCTCTCTGGTCGCCTGCGGTGACAAGAAGAACAACGATGAGCCCAACAACAACGACAAGACCGACACCGTGCCCTACAAGATCGGTATCGTGACCGGTTCCGTCTCTCAGTCCGAGGACGACCGCCGCGGCGCCGAGGCCTTCCAGAAGGAGTATGGCGAGGATATGGTCCAGCTGGCCATCTATCCCGACAACTTCACCGAGGAGACCGAGACCACCATCCAGAGCATCGTGAACCTGTCCGCCGACCCCCTGATGAAGGCCATCATCGTCAATCAGGCTGTCCCCGGCACCACCGAGGCTTTCCGCAAGATCAAGGAAGCTCGCCCCGACATCATCTGCATCGCAGGTGAGTCCCACGAGGATCTGCCCGAGATCGGCTCCGCTGCCGACCTGGTCACCAACAATGACTTCGTCTCCCGCGGCTACCTGATCATCCGCACCGCTCACGAGCTGGGCTGCGATACCTTCGTACATATCTCCTTCCCCCGCCACATGTCCTACGAGACCATGAGCCGCCGCGTGGCCATCATGAAGGCCGCCTGCGAGGAGTTCGGCATGAAGTTCGTCCTGGAGACGGCTCCCGATCCTACCTCTGACGTGGGCGTTTCCGGCGCTCAGGCTTACATTCTGGAGCAGGTGCCCGCTTGGGTCGAGAAGTACGGCCAGAAGGCTGCTTACTTCTGCACCAACGATGCGCACACCGAGCCTCTGCTGAAGCGCCTGCTGGAGTGCGGCGGCTACTTCATCGAGGCCGACCTGCCCTCTCCCCTGATGGGCTATCCCGGTGCTCTGGGTCTGGATCTGACCGAGGAAGCCGGTGATTTCGAGAAGATCCTGAACAAGGTCGAGTCCGCCATCGTTGAGAAGGGCGGCGCCGATCACTTCGGCACCTGGGCTTACTCCTACGGCTACACCCTGTCCGCCGGTCTGGCCCTGCACGCCAAGAACGTGCTGGACGGCAAGAGCGAGCTGCTGGATATGGACGACGTGGCTGCCGCGCTGCAGGTCTACTCTCCCAAGGCGGCCTGGAACGGCGCCGGCTACACCAACGCTACCACCGGCGTGAAGTCCGATAACGTGTTCCTGATCTATCAGGATACCTATATCATGGGCGATCCCGGCCACTTCATGGGCAATGCCGACGTGGAGATCCCGGAGAAGTACTTCACCATCAGCTGACACAGGCTTTTTAAGCTGCCATCAAAGCGGGGAGGGAGGGCATCCTCCCTCTCCGCTGCTATAAGTAGGGATGAATATGGAAAAGAACAATGCTCCGCTGCTTGAGATGCGGAATATCAAAAAGGGCTTTTTCGGCAATCAGGTGCTCACGGACATCAACTTTACCCTGGAGGCAGGGCAGGTGCTGGGTCTGGTGGGCGAGAACGGCGCCGGCAAGAGCACTTTGATGAAAATACTGTTTGGCATGGACGTGATCCGCGAGACGGGCGGCTATGAGGGGGACGTCCTGATCGAAGGGGAGAAGGTACAATTCAACACGCCCTTCGACGCACTGAAGGCCGGTATCGGCATGGTGCACCAGGAGTTCTCCCTGATCCCCGGCTTCACCGCCACGGAGAACATCCTCCTCAACCGCGAACCCAAGAAAAAAAGCGTCATTTCAGAAGTGTTCGGCCAGCGTCTGGACACTCTCGACTATAAGGAAATGGATAACCGCGCCGCAAAAGCTATCGAGAAGATGGGCGTGGATATCGATCAGAAGATGGTCATCAGCAGCATGCCCGTGGGTCACAAGCAGTTCACGGAGATCGCCCGCGAGCTGAGCAAGGAGAACCTGAAGCTGCTGATCCTGGATGAGCCCACCGCCGTGCTCACCGAGCAGGAGGCGCAGGCGCTGCTGGATTCCATCCGCGGCATGGCCTCCCGGGGCATCGCCGTGATCTTCATCACCCACCGCCTGCAGGAGATCCTGTCGGTGTGCGATAAGGTGGTCATCATGCGGGATGGCTACGTTGTCAAAGACGTGGCCGCCCGCGAGACGGACGTCCGCGACATCACCCACTACATGGTGGGGCGCGAGGTAGCTGCCGGCGGCGCTGCCCACGACATCCGCGACCACTCCGATGCCCGCACCATTATGTCCATCCGCAAGCTGTGGGTGGATATGCCCGGCGAGATCGTCCGCAACGTGGATCTGGACGTGAAGGAGGGCGAGATTCTGGGCATCGGCGGTCTGGCCGGTCAGGGCAAGCTGGGTATCCCCAACGGTGTGATGGGCCTGTACGAGGCGGGCGGCACCGTGGAATTCGACGGCAAGCCCATCGCGCTGAACAGCCCCCGGAAGTGTCTGGACTCCCAGCTGGCCTTCGTGTCCGAGGATCGGCGCGGCGTGGGTCTGCTGCTGGACGAGTCGCTGGAGTGGAACGTGGCGTTCCCCGCCATGCAGGTGCAGAATAAGTTCCTGAAGCGGCTGGGCTTCTTTACATGGCGCGACGAGAAGGCCATCCACCAGGTGACGAACCAGTATATTGAGGAGCTGCAGATCAAGTGCACCGGCTCCGGACAGAAGGCCAGAGAGCTGTCCGGCGGCAACCAGCAGAAGGTGTGCCTGGCCAAGGCGTTCGCGCTGGAGCCCCGCTTCCTCTTTGTGTCCGAGCCTACCCGCGGTATCGACGTGGGCGCCAAGGCGCTGGTGCTGGAGGCACTGAAGAAATTCAACCGCGAGTCCGGCGTCACGGTGGTGATGATCTCCTCCGAGCTGGAGGAGCTGCGCCAGGTCTGCGACCGCATCGCCATCGTCTCCGGCGGCAGGATCGCCGGGATACTGCCTGCTGACCATTCCTCCGAGGAGTTCGGTATGCTCATGGTCAGCCAGGTGAAGTAAGGAGGAAGAAATGGGCAATACGACCACACTTGGAAACAAGTCAAAATTCAGAGAGCTGCTGGACAGCTTCGGCCTGCCGCGTCTGATCATCGCGTGCTTCCTGCTGCTGCTGCTCATCGCCGCTCCCATCGTGGGGCTGGATTTCCCCACGCAGATCACCAATATCATCACCCGTTTCAGCTGGAACGCCGTGATGGTGCTGGCCATGGTGCCCATGGTGCACTCCGGCTGCGGCCTGAACTTCGGCCTGCCGCTGGGTATCGTGTCCGGACTGCTGGGCGCCACGCTGTCCATTGAGCTGGGCTACACCGGCTTTGCCAGCTTCCTTATGGCCATTCTCATCGCCACGCCCTTTGCCCTGCTGTTCGGCGGCGGCTACGGCTGGCTGCTGAACAAGATCAAGGGCGGCGAGATGATGATCGCCACCTATGTGGGCTTCTCGTCCGTGTCCTTCATGTGCATGATGTGGCTGCTGCTGCCGTATAAGCATCCCACCATGGTGTGGGGCTTCTCCGCCAGCGGTCTGCGTACCGTCATCTCGCTGGAGGGCTATTACGACAAGGCGCTGGCCAACATTCTGACCATCGACCTGAACAGCATCGGCATCAATCTGGTGATCCCCACCGGCACGCTGCTGTTCTTCGCGCTGCTGGCCGTTCTGATGTGGGCGTTCCTGCACACCAAGACCGGCACCGCCATGACCGCCGTCGGCTCCAACCCCGCTTTCGCCCGCGCCGCGGGCATCAATGTGGACAGAATGCGGCTTATCTCCGTCATCATGTCCACCTGGCTGGGCGCGCTGGGCATTCTGGTGTACGAGCAGGGCTTCGGCTTTGTGCAGCTGTACAACGGCCCCTTCTGGATGGCCATGCCCGCCGTGGCCGCCATCCTGATTGGCGGCGCGTCGGTGAACAAGGCGTCCATCGGCAATGTGATTATCGGTACGATCCTGTATCAGGGCATCGTGACAATGACCCCCACCGTGATGAGCGCCGCTTTCCAGATGGATATGAGCGAGGTCATCCGTATCGTGGTGTCCAACGGCATGATCCTCTACGCCCTGACCAGAAAGACGGAAAGGGGGCGCTGACATGAAAACCAAGACATTCAACGTGAAGCAGTTCCTGGGCAAAAACTCGGTGCCCATCCTGTTCATCCTCATCTGCGCCGTGCTCATTCCCGTGTCCGGCCTGCCGGTGAACTACATCATCAACGAGGCTGTGACCCGCCTGGGGCGCAACTCCTTCCTGATCCTGAGCCTGCTGATCCCCATCATGGCCGGTATGGGTCTGAACTTCGCCATGACGCTGGGCGCCATGGCCGGCGAGATCGCGCTGATCCTGGTGGCGGACTGGCAGATCTGGGGTATCCCCGGTCTGGTGCTGGCAGCCATCCTGTCCATCCCCCTGTCCATCCTGTTGGGCCTTATGTGCGGCAGCATCCTGAACCGCGCCAAGGGCCGCGAGATGGTCACCAGCTACTTTATCGCCTACTGTATGACCGGTGTGTACCAGCTGATCGTGCTGTATATGATGGGACCCATCATCCCCATCCTCCACAACACGCTGAAGCTGCCCCGCGGCTACGGTATCCGCAACACCGTCAGCCTGCTGCAGATGCGGCAGAGCGTGGATAACGCGCTGGCCGTCTATGTGGGCGGCGTGAAGATCCCCGTGCTGACGCTGATCGTCATCGCGCTGGCCTGCCTGTTCATCGTGTGGTTCCGCCGCACGAAGCTGGGTCAGGACATGCGCGCGGTGGGTCAGGATATGAACGTGGCGCGTGACGCCGGTATCAACGTGGATCGCACCCGCCTGATCTCCATCGTCATGTCCACCGTGTTCGCGGGCTTCGGCATGATCATCTACCTGCAGAACATGGGCAACTTCCCCACCTACACGGCGCATACCAACATCGGCATGTTCTGCATCGCCGCGCTGTTGGTGGGCGGCGCGTCCGTGGAAAAGGCGTCCATCGGCAACGTGTTCCTGGGCGTTATCCTGTTCCATACCATGTTCATCGTGGCGCCGGCCGCCGGTACCAAGATCACCGGCGACTCCATGATCGGCGAGTATTTCCGCGTGTTCGTGTCCTACGCCGTCATCACCGTGGCGCTGGTCATGTACGAGGCCAAGAAGCGCAAGGAGAACCGCACGCTGGGTCAGCAGCTGGCCATTGAGCAGAAAGCCGAGGAGGAGGGGAAGACCGCATGAAAACGACGAAACGTTCGTGGATCATCCGTATCGCCTTCATTCTGGTGCTGGTGCTCGTCGCCGTGCTGATGCTGCGCATCGGCCGCGGCCACACCGTCTATTTCGACAACCGCGCGCTGGATAAGGACGGTCAGTCCGTGGCCGCGCCCTATAAGATCACCGTGTATGTGAACGGCGAGCAGATCTCCAAGCTGTACGACAAGGAGCGCTGCATGGTCACCAACATCGGCGACAGCCTGGAGCTGACCGTGGAGGTCATGCAGCAGAAGGGCGGCAGCGAGACGACCGAGACGTACAAGCTGACGCTGCCTCACAGCATCGACAGTGTCATCATCAACCTGCCGGCGTATATGGCCGGTCTGCCGGAGGAGGCCTATCTGGAGGAGTTCATCCCCGCACCCTCCGCCGATCTGGACGATGAGGAAGTGCCCAACACCGAGGACGATATGGGTCTGGGCGACATTTGATAATGTATTCCGAACACACAGCCCATGCGAAAGCATGGGCTGTGTGCACATAAGGAATCACTTGCGGGCGATGGACGGTTATGCTATACTGTGTGTGCGGCGCGGAGACCGCGCCTGCCTTGGAAAGGAGTATGAAAATGGCTGTTCTGAAGGGCTTGAAGCCGGAAAAGGTATTTGCATATTTTGAAAAGCTGTGCTCGGTGCCTCACGGCAGCGGCAACACGAAGATCATCAGCGATCTGTGCGTGAGCTTTGCCGAAGAGCTGGGATTGAAGTACCGGCAGGAGCCGTGCAACAACGTGGTGATCTGGAAGCCGGCGTCCCCCGGCTGCGAGAGCGCCGAGCCGATCATTTTGCAGGGGCACATCGACATGGTGTGCGCCAAGACCGACGACTGCACCAAGGACATGACCCGCGAGGGGCTTGACCTGATGACCGACGGTGAGTGGGTCTGGGCGGACAAGACGTCGCTGGGCGGCGACAACTGCATTGCCGTGGCCATGATCCTGGCGATCCTGTCGGATGATACGCTGGTGCATCCGCCCATCGAGGCGGTGTTCACCGTGGACGAGGAGGTGGGCATGGACGGCGCGTTCGCGCTGGACTGCTCCGACCTGAAGGGTAAAAAGCTGCTGAATCTGGACTCCGAGCTGGAGGGCGTGTTCACCGTGTCCTGCGCGGGCGGCATGCGCTCCGACTGCCTGCTGCCCGCAGAGCTGACCGACGCGGCGGGCACGGAGGGCTTCGGCATCACCGTGGCCGGCTTGCAAGGCGGTCACTCCGGCGCGGACATCCATCTGGGACGCGGCAGCGCCAACCGGCTCATGGGGCGGGTTCTGGCCGCGGCGTTGGAAAAATTCCCCGGCCTGCGGCTGGCGGCCATCTCCGGCGGCCAGTTTGACAACGTGATCTGCTCCCGCTGCGACGCGGTCGTAGCGCTGCCCACCGGCAGCGGCGCGGCGTTCACGGCGTTCATCCGGGAGTTTGACGCGGCGTTGAAAAACGAGTACGCCGTCACCGACCCCGGCGTGACCCTGACCTGCGCGGCGGCGGAGGCGGCGAAGGCCGTGTCCGCGGAGCGCACCGCAACGCTGGTGCAGGCGCTGGCGGCCATGCCGCAGGGCGTGGAGGCCATGGACACGGACTTCCCCGGTCTGGTGCAGACGTCCCTGAACATGGGCGTGGTGAAGCTGGACGGCGACGGCCTGCACATCACGTTCTCCATCCGCTCGTCCATCGCTTCCCGGAAGCTGATGCTGGCGCAGCGGGTGCGGGCTGTGGCGGCGCTGGCGGGCGGCACCGTGGCGGAGCGGGGCGTGTACCCCGGCTGGCAGTATAAACGGGAGTCGAAGTTCCGGGACACCCTGCTGGCGGCGTATAAGGATCTTACCGGCAAGGACGGCGTGGTGGAGGCCACCCACGGCGGTCTGGAGTGCGGACTGCTGATGGAGAAGATCCCCGGTCTGGACGCGGTGTCCATGGGGCCGGAGCTGCACGACGTACACTCCGTGCGGGAGCGGCTGAACGTGCCCTCCACGGAGCGTACCTATGAGCTGGTATGCGAGCTGCTGCGGCGCAGCTGCTGAATATGACAGAAGAGAGCAGAGGCGGGGCTTTGCCCCGCCTCTGCGTGCTTTTCCCAATACTTTGTTTCGTAGGAACGGACGATTTGTCAAGCCCTTTGTGCGCCCCGTCCCCTACGGGTGGTTCAACGTACCTGCCCTGTAGGGCGGGATCCATGTATCCCGCCGTTTTGCTCCTGTCATTCCGAGTTTGTAGGGGCGGACGACTCTGTCCGCCCGCGCACACTTTTTCGACAGTCTCAGAGGCGGGGCTTTGCCCCGCCTTTGCTGTTTTGCAGGAGCGAGCAGCAGAAAATGCAATTCATGCAGGAACACCCTGCATGAAACGGTTTAGCGCTGTAAAAAACCAGGGGATAAAAAGTACGCCGATACAGGCAAAAAGCGGAATTTGCGGGAACGAAAGGCGGAAAACGGCGGCGGGCGGCAGGATAAATGGCCGCGGGGCGGAGAGAAAAATGAAATTTTGCGCATTTAGATATTGCAAAAACTTTACTCCTGCGATATAATGGCACCGTTGAATATCGCGGCTCCGGCGCGGGGCGGCGGAAATAGCAATTTTCAGGAAAGAAAACCATATCGACAAGGAGAAAGAACATGAAAAAGCTTTTTGCACTGGTTCTGGCGCTGGTCATGGCGCTGAGCCTGGTCGCCTGCGGCGACAAGAAGGACGACAGCGGCGATGTGACCGCTGAGCATACCGACACCACCACCGTGGCCGTGGGCGCGGTGATCCTGGTCCGCGACGACGTGTCCAGCGACGACGTGTACAAGTTCGTGGCGGACATCTTCGACAACGCCGCGTCCCTGACCACCAGCCACGCCAAGTACGGCGAGCTGAGCCTGGAGTACGGCGCGTCCATCACCTCCGTGCCCTATCACCCCGGCGCTGCCAAGTACTTCTCCGAGAAGGGCTTTGAGGTCGCATCCGTGAAGGACGGCGCCGGCAACACCGAGTCCCGCAACCTGCGCTTCGTCACCGGCGGCGAGTCCGGCACCTACTACGCCTTCGGCTCCGTTATCGCCCAGCACGCCACCAACAACGCGGGCATCAACGTGGTCGGTCTGGTGGGCAACGGCTCTCAGGCCAACGTGCAGGAGCTGGTGGACGGCACCGCGGACTTCGCCTTCTGCCAGTCCGACGTAATGGCTTACGCCTACAACGGCACCAACCTGTTCGAGAGCAAGGTGGAGGGCTTCTCCACTGTGGCCGCCCTGTACATGGAGCAGGTGCAGATCGTCACCACCAACCCCGCCATCAAGACCGTGGCTGATCTGGCCGGCAAGTCCGTGTCCATCGGCGCTCCCGGCTCCGGCGTGTACTTCAACGCCATCGATGTGCTGGGCGCTTACGGCCTGACCGAGAATGACATCAAGCCCACCTACCAGTCCTTCGGCGACAGCGCCGACGCTCTGAAGAACGGCCAGATCGACGCCGCCTTCATCGTGGCCGGCGCCCCCACCACCGCTGTGACCGACCTGGCCACCACCAAGGATACCTATCTGGTGAGCCTGGACAGCGAGCACATCGCCAAGCTGCTGGAGACCTCCGACTATTACACCGAGACGGTCATCGCCAAGGACGTGTACTTCGGCGACTGATCCTTAACGGACAATTGACAAAAACCGAGGCTACGGCGGGGCTTCCCGCCGTAGTCCTCGTGCTATTCTGTATTTTTTGGGGAGAGAAACGACTATGAGCATCGACAAGAAAAAACCGGATACCAGCCCGGCTGACGGCGTCAACACCGCCGCGGACGAGGCCACGGATCTGGATGCGGTCATGCGCAAGTATGACCGCGAATCCGCCACCCGCCTGTGGGAGGGCACGCCCCAGCTGATCATCCGCATCCTCATGGCCGTGTTCGGCCTGTTCTGCATCGGCATGACCCTGTTTTCCAAGGATATGCCCGAGGTGCGCCTGACCCTGTTCGTGGGCTGCATCATCATCATCGGCTTCCTGACCTACCCTGCCAGCAAGCACCATGTAAAGGTCAACTACCTGCCATGGTACGATGTGGTGCTGATGGTGATAGGCGCGTCCTGCTTCTTCTATTTCGCCATCAACGCCATGACGCTGGTGCGCCTGTCCACCCGTATCGAGACGGTACACGTCATCATCGGCGTGGTGGGCATCCTCGTGTTGATGGAGCTGTGCCGCCGCTGCGTGGGTCTGCCCATTCTGTGCGTGGCGGGCGTGCTGATCGTGTACGCGTTCATCAACCAGCTGAGCTATGCCGGTGCGGTGAATGGCGCCACGCTGTATGACGCGCTGAAAACCATCATCTACAAGCTGTTCTATACTACCAGCGGCGTTATCGGCACACCCATCAACGTGTGCTATACCTACATCGTTCTGTTTATCATCTTCGGCGCGTTCCTGGAGCGCACCGGCATCGCCAACTTCTTCATCAGCTTCGCCAACCGCATCGCCGGCTGGTCCAGCGGCGGCCCGGCCAAGGTGGCTGTTATCAGCTCCGCCCTGTGCGGCATGGTGTCCGGCTCCTCCGTGGGCAACACAGTGACCACCGGCTCCTTCACCATCCCCATGATGAAAAAGACCGGCTATAAGCCGGAGTTCGCGGGCGCCGTGGAAGCGGCGGCCTCCACCGGCGGTCAGATCATGCCCCCCATCATGGGCGCGGCGGCGTTCCTGATGGCCGAGTACATGAAGCTGCCCTACGCGCAGGTGGCGGTGAAGGCCATCCTGCCCGCCATCCTGTATTTCACCGGCATCTTTATCGCCGTCCATCTGGAGGCCAAGAAGCTGGGGCTGAAGGGTGTGCCCCGTGAGGAGCTGCCCAAGTGGAAGCTGCTGGCCCGTGACTGCTATCTGATCATCCCCCTGATCCTGCTGGTGTGGCTGGTGTCCTCCGGCAGCAAGACCATGTCCCACTCCGCGGCGTACTCCATTCTGGCGGCCATCGCCGTGGGCTTCGTGAACTTCTTCCTGCAGGGCAAGCGCGGCGAGGGCGTCGCGGAGCCTCAGTCCGCCGGCAAGGCGCTGGGCAGCGCCGGCAAGCGCTCCTTCTTCTCCGCGGTGGAGTCTCTGGAAGCCGGCTCCCGCGGCGCCATCACCGTGGCCGTGGCATGCAGCATGGCGGGCATCATCGCCGGCTGCATCACCGTTACCGGTCTGGCATCTATCCTCATCAACGCCATCGTTCAGCTGGCGGGCAACGCCACCATCATCGGCCTGGTGCTGACCATGCTGTGCTGCATCGTGCTGGGCATGGGCGTGCCCACCACCGCCAACTACTGCATCATGGCCTCCACCTGCGCGCCCATCCTGATCCAGCTGGGCTTCCCCGTGGTGGCGGCGCACTTCTTCGTGTTCTACTTCGGCATCGTGGCGGACATCACGCCGCCCGTGGCGCTGGCGGCCTACGCCGGCTCCGCCATCGCCAAGTCCAACCCCATGAAAACGGGTATCAACGCCACAAAGCTGGCGATCGCGGCCTTCATCGTGCCGTATATCTTCGCGTACAGCCCGGCGCTGCTGTTTGAGAACATCAGCGGCTGGTGGGAGGTGGCACAGATCACCGTCAGCGCGCTGCTGGGTATCTTCGCCATCGCCGCGTCCCTCAACGGCTTCCTGTACAAGAAGATCCACTGGGTGCTGCGGCTGGTGCTGGCCATCGGCGGTCTGGGCATGATGATCCCCGGCACGCTGACCGACGTGGTGGGCCTGGCGCTGGTGGCGGCGGTCATCATCTACCAGAAGCTCAGAGCAAAGAAGAACAGCGCTCCCCAGGTCATCGAATAACAGCTGAGACTGTCAAGAAACCTGCCCGGTTACAATAGTGTGAAAGGGAACCGTCAGGGTTCCCTTTCGCGTTCAATCACCCGCCGCAGCGACCAAAATCGCAAAATAAAATACTGTTTTTTATTTTGCGATTTTGCCTCAGCTTGTCAAAAAAGTCCGAACGGACTTTTTTGACAAGCTGAGATATCCCCGCACGCTGTGCGGGGATATCTTTTTACAGTTTATTCATACATTTTGATGCATTTTGTCTGAAATGTGTGGTACAGACATCTTGCAAAAACTGTCTGAATCCGCTATGATACAGACAACAAGACAGTTTTTGCACAAAGAGAGGAGCATGGGTATGTCACAGACCACCCGTATTGCCATCCGAAAAGGCTTTTTGGAGTTGCTGGAGCAGCGGCCGCTGGACAAGATCTCCGTGGTGGACATCGCGGAGCACTGCGGTGTGAACCGGAACACGTTTTATTACTACTATTGCGACATCTACGCGCTGGTGCGCGAGGTGCTGGAAACGGAGCTGGACAGCGTGCTCAACGCCCAGCCGCCCTGCGAGAACTGGTACCAGCTGACCATGCGCGTGGCCAGCTTTGCCAGAGAAAACCGCAGGCGCGTGTACCACCTGTATCAGTCCAGCCAGCGGGATCTGCTGGAGAACGAGTACTATCAGGTGGTGTTCGGTGCGGTGGAGAAGCTGGTGCGGCGCACGGCGGGGGATCTGCCGGTGGCGGAGGAGGACATCCAGTCGCTGGCGGCGCTGTATACCGCCACGCTGGTGGGACTGCTGCAAAGCTGGCTGCACTACGGCATGAAGCACGACGAGGAGCGGTTCGTGGAGCGGGTCGCCCGGCTGACGGACGGCACCATGCGGCGGGCGTTGGAGCGCAGCTGCGGGGAGGAAACGCCGTGAGCGGCTTTTGGCGCTGCGTGGTATACGCGGCGGTGCTGGCGCTGGCGGCGCACCCGCTGGGACAGGCGCTGCCCCGGCGGTTTCATCCGGAGCGGCCGCCCTTCCGACCGTGGAAATGGGAGAAAAACGGACGGATATACAGCAGACTGGGCATCGAAAAATGGAAAAAACTGGTGCCGGATATGAGCCGCCTGCTGCCGGATATGGTGAAAAAGGAGCTGCCCGGCAGCGGCGCGGTGACGGCGGCGCAGGCGGACACTCTGGTGCAGGAGACATGCCGGGCGGAGGTGGTACACACCGCCTCCTGCCTGCTGGGGCTGGCGTTTCTGCGGCTATGGCCGGGCGCTGGCGGCGCGGCGGTGCTGGCAGTGTGGGTGCTGCTGGCCAATCTGCCCTTTATGGTGATACAGAGATACAACCGGCCGCGTCTGGTGCGGCTGGCTGCGCTGCTGCGGAAGCGGGAGCAGAAGAAAGGAGACACAAGTGCGCGTACTGATACTGACCTGTAATACCGGCGGCGGCCACAACGCGGTGGCGGCGGCGCTGAAGGAGAGCTTCGAGAGCCGGGGCGCCGGGTGCGACGTGATGGACGGACTGGGGTTCATCTCCAAAAAGGCGTCCAAGTTCGTGTCCAAGTGGCACACCCGCTTCTACCGGCGCTATCCGGAGCTGTACAAGGCCGGGTACATGTCGGCGGAGAAGGATCAGGGGATGGATCGCCGGGACGGGCCGGTGTACCGGTATATCGCCCGGGGCGCGCGGCGGCTGGGACGGACGATCTACTCCGGCGGCTACGGCGCCGTGGTATGCGTCCATGTGATCCCCGCCATGATGATGACGGCGCTGAAGCAGAGCTGGCGGGACTGCCCGGTGTTCTGCTTCGTGGCCACGGACTACACCTGCAGCCCCACGGTGGGCGCGTGTACGCCGGATATCTGCGTCATCCCCCATGAGGAGCTGACGGAGGAGTTCGTGGCCTGCGGCATCGACCGGGAGAGCATTCTGCCGGCGGGCATTCCCGTGCGGAGGGTGTTCCGGGAGCAGGGCGACAGAGCCGCGGCGCGGAAGGCGCTGGGGCTGCCCGCGGAGGGGCGGCACATCGTGCTCATGAGCGGCAGCATCGGCTGCGGCCCCATGGGGGACGTGGCGGAGGAGCTGGATATACGGCTGGAAAAGGGGGATTTCGCCTCGGTGCTGTGCGGCAGCAACAAGCAGATGCGCTATGCACTGGAGCTGCGGCATCTCTGCCGGGTGGAGGCGGTGGGCTTCACCACACAGGTGGCGCTGTATATGGACAGCGCCGACGTGCTGGTCAGCAAGCCCGGCGGCATCAGCATCACCGAGGCGGGAACCCGGGGCGTGCCGCTGCTGCTGGCGGACATGGTGGGCGGCTGCGAGACGCGGAATCAGGAGTTCTTCACCGCTCACGGCTGGGCGGAGAGCTGCCCGCCGGCGGATATGGCAGCGGCGGCGCTGAAGCTGCTGCCCGATGAAAAGCGGCGGCAGGACGTGGTCAGCGCCCAGCACCGGGACTTTGACGGCCTGGCGGCGGAGCGCATCGCGGAGGCTGTGTTGGCGCGCTGCAGAAAGTAAAAGCAAAAAAAGACCGGCTATGCCGGTCTTTTTTCAGCGTGTCGATAAACCCACGCCCCTGTCATTCCGAGGAGCGAAGCGACGTGGGAATCCGTATCTTTTCAGACAGAAACCTGCGAAAAGCGCAGAATTTGCGCGTTTTAGAAACGGATTGCCGCGCCAGTGTGCGCACTGGCTCGCAATGACAGACTTTTTTTGTCTGTCAGGCCAGGGCGCGGATGGCGTGCAGCGCGGCGTCCACGTCCGCTTCGGCGCTGGCGAAGCCCAGCGAGAACCGCACGGTGCCCTGTGGGAACGTGCCCAGCGTCCGGTGCGCCGAGGGCGCACAGTGCAGACCGCAGCGGGTCAGGATGCCGTATTCCGTCTCCAGCGCGTAGGCCGTCTCCGCGTTGTCCCGGCGGAGGAAGTCCACGGAGATCACGCCCACCCGCCGGGAAAGGTCACGGGTACCGCACAGGCGGACGTGGGGGATGTCCTCCAGCCCCTGCAAAAAGCGGCTGCACAGCGCCATTTCGTGCTCCCGCAGCGCCGGGACGCCTGTCTCCTCCACGAAGCGCAGCGCCGCCTCCCAGCCGTAATAGCCGGGGAGGTTGGCGGTGCCGGATTCGAATTTGTCCGGCAGATAGTCCGGCAGATATTCACTGTCCGAGGCGCTGCCGGTGCCGCCGGCGGTCAGGGGCGTGAGCCGCTGCGCCAGCTCGTCCCGCAGCAGCAGCGCACCGGTGCCGCCGGGTCCCAGCAGCCCCTTGTGCCCCGGCACGGCCAGCGCACTGAGGTGCAGCGCCGAAAAGCCGATGGGCAGGTGCCCCGCCGTCTGCGCCGCGTCCAGCGCAAAGGGCACGCCGCGATCGGCGCAGATCCGGCCGATGGCCTCCGCGTCCTGCACGGTGCCGCAGACGTTGGAGCCGTGCGCCATGATGACCAGCCTCGTGTTGTCCCGCAGCAGACCCGGCAGGGCGGCTGCGTCCGCGAAGCCCTCGCTGTCGCAGGGCAGGCGGCTGACGGACACCTCCGGCAGCCGCAGCAGGGGACGCATGACGGCGTTGTGCTCCATACCGCTGACGATGCAGTGGTCGCCGGGTCGCAGAAGCCCGGAGATCAGCGTGTTCAGGGCAAAGGTAGCGCCCGGCGTGAGTATGACGTGGGTGGGCGGCTCCGGGAAACGGAACAGCCGCGCCAGACGCTGCCGCAGCGTCAGCGTCACCAGCCCGGCCTCCTGCGCGGCGGTGTAGACCGAGCGGTTCACGTTGGCTCCTACGCAGTCCAGATAGTATTTCATCCTGCCGCTGACGCCCTGCGGCTTGGGAAAGGACGTGGCGGCGTTGTCGAGATAGACGGTGTTCATGGCGCACCTCCTTGTGTTCCCAGTCATCATACCACAAAATTTACGGCTTGTCACGGGGTTGACAGGGCGGGACAAGTGCTGTATAATAGCAGCGCTATTCTTGAAAAGAAATAACGACAAGGAGAACATCACATGAAAAAAGTAAGTTGGATCGTGGTCATCGCCGGTGCGGTGGTCGGTCTGGCCGCCGTGGTGCTGACCCATCTGGGCAACCCGGCCAACATGGGCTTCTGCATCGCCTGCTTCCTGCGCGACATCACCGGCGCGGTGGGCATGCACAGCGCGGCCAAGGTGCAGTATGTGCGGCCGGAGATCATCGGCCTGGTGCTGGGCGCGTTCATCATGTCCGTGGCCACCAAGGAGTTCCGCGCCAAGGCCGGTTCCTCCCCCGCCACCCGCTTCGTGCTGGGCGCATTCGTGATGATCGGCGCGCTGGCCTTCCTGGGCTGCCCGCTGCGCATGGTGCTGCGCATGGGCGGCGGCGACCTGAACGCCGTGGTAGGTCTGGTGGGCTTCACGCTGGGCATCTTCATCGGCATCCAGTTCCTGAAGAACGGCTTCTCCCTGAAGCGCGCCTACCCCGTGGGCAAGGGCGAGGGCGGCGTTCTGCCCATCGTCATGACCGGCCTGCTGATCCTGGTCATCGCGGTGCCCAGCCTGTTCAAGTTCAGTGAGGAAGGCCCCGGCAGCAAGCACGCTCCCATGCTGGCAGCGCTGCTGATCGCCGTGGTGGTGGGCGCTCTGGCGCAGCGCGCCCGTCTGTGCATGGTGGGCGGCATCCGCGACGCCATGCTGTTCAAGGATTTCAAGCTGCTGTACGGCTTTGTGGCCATCTTCGTGGTGGTGCTGGCCGGCAACCTGATCACCGGCAGCTTCAAGCTGGGCTTTGCGCTGCAGCCCATCGCCCACAGCAGCCAGCTGTGGAACCTGCTGGGCATGGTGCTGGTGGGCTGGGGCAGCGTGCTGCTGGGCGGCTGCCCGCTGCGTCAGCTGATCCTGGCCGGCGAGGGCAACGGCGACAGCGCCGTGACCGTGTTCGGCATGATCGTGGGCGCGGCCTTCGCCCACAACTTCGGTCTGGCCGGCAACGCCGACGCCATGAACGAGGCCAAGGAGATCGTGGTGGGCGGCATCTCCACCAACGGCAAGATCGCCGTGTGTCTGGGCATCGTCATCATGCTGGCCGTGTCCCTGTGGAATATGCCCAAGCGCGCCGCTGTGAACGCGGCCGCGGTGAAGTGAAAGGAGCGGAACGATGGTCGTTGATGCAAGAGGTTATTCCTGCCCCATGCCCGTGGTCATGGTGCAGAAGACGGTGAAGGCCGATGCGCCCGCCGCGCTGGAGGTGCTGGTGGACAACCAGTGCTCCGTGGAGAATGTCACCCGGTTTGCCGAGAACAGCGGCTACAGGGTATCCGTGGCGGCGGAGGGACAGGATTTCCGCCTGAGCCTGAGCAAGTGAGCCGGTATATCGCCACGTTTCACACCCATCTGTCCGCCCTGCTGACGTGCCAGAGCCTGACGGCCTGCGGCGCGGCGGCGCGGATGATGCCGGTGCCCCGGAAGCTCAGCGCCTCCTGCGGCACCTGCGTCAGCTATCAGGCGGACAGCCCGCTGCTGGAGCAGATGGACACGGACGTGGAGCGTGTGTTCGCCGTGGACGGCGACAGCTATACGCTGCTGCTGGAAAATGAATAAAAAGCGCAGACGGTCATCCCCCGGATGACCGTCTGCTCAGCTTGTCAAAAAAGTCCGAACGGACTTTTTTGACAAGCTGAGGCAAAATCGCAAAATAAAAAACAGTATTTTATTTTGCGATTTTGGTCGCTGCGGCGGGTGATTGAACGCGAAAGGGAACCCTGACGGTTCCCTTTCACACTATCCTTCCCTCCGATACTTGTAACCGGGCAGGTTTTTTGACCGTCTGCTGCTTTTTTGCGCTTTCTGCACAACACGCCCCTTGCATTTTGCGGAAAGTGTCGGTATAATTGTCAAAGAAATGGCAATTTGTTCACAGGCAGGTCATACTTGTGTAGTAAAATGAAACTGCCGAAAGGAGGGCGTCTGCCTATGATGATCGAAAAGAGCGGTACCATCCGCCTGCGGGACATACCCACCACCACCCGGCTGACACAGGAGGAGCAGGAGCTGGCGGCGGGGATGGTGCGGGTGACGCACCTGTACCGCAGCGCGCTGAAGGTGGCCGTGACGCAGATGGAGATACTGGACGAGGAGTTCGCCCGGCTGTATGACCACTCGCCCATCCACCATATCGAGTACCGCATCAAGACGCTGGACAGCATTATCGACAAGCTGCACCGGCGGGGGCTGGAGGTCAACATCGACAATATCTACGCCCACATACAGGACGTGGCCGGCATCCGGGTCATCTGCAACTATCTGGATGACATCTACTACCTGCGCTCGCTGCTGACCCGCAGCGAGTCGTACACCGTCATCCGCGAGGTGGATTACATCAAGGCGCCCAAGGAGACGGGCTATCGCAGCCTGCACCTGATCGTCAACGTGCCCATCGTCATCAGCGAGGGTACCATGGTGCTGCCGGTGGAGATCCAGCTGCGCACCATCGCCATGGACATGTGGGCCAGTCTGGAGCACGAGCTGCGGTACAAGTCCGACCGGCAGTTCACGGAGCAGGACGCGGCGCGGCTGCGCCTGTGCTCCGACGCCATCAGCGAGATCGACCGGGAGATGCAGGACATCTATCAGGGCAACGAGCCTAAATACCACGCATGAAAAAGAACCGCCCCAGGCGGTTCTTTTTTTGCGCGATGAGAGGGAGGATATTTTTGTAGGGGACGGCGTCCCCGACGTCCCGACAGCGCGGCAGCGCCGCGCTGTCATTGCGAGGCGCGAAGCGCCGCGGCAATCCGTTTTCTTTTTTGGGGGAGACGGATTCCCACACCAGTGACGCGGTCACTGGCTCGAAATGACGGCGTTGGCGGCGGGGTGAGGGCACCCCGCCCTACGGATGGGCATGGCATTCCGTCCTGTAGGGGGACGGCGTCCCCGACGTCCCGTCAGCTGTTGTGCCGGTTGATGGGACGCCGGTACAGCAGCCGCAGCAGCTTTCTCCGGTCGAAGGGGATCAGCGGGTAGAGATACCCCTTGCCCACCAGCGGCTTGGTGGTGGCGATGAGCACCAGCGTCAGCACCACCCCGGCGGCGAAGCCCCACCAGTCCCACAGCCAGATCAGCACCAGCAGCACCATGCGGCACAGCTTGGTGGCGTAGCCCATTTCGTAGCTGTGCTGGGCGTAGTTGGCCACCGCCACGAACGCCATATACACCAGCACCTCCGGCACCAGCCACCGCGCCTGCACCGCGAAATCGCCCAGTATCAACGCGCCCAGCATACTGAAGGAGTTGCTGAGCACGTCCGGCGTGTTCAGGGAGGCGATCTTCAGCACGTCGATGATCAGCTCCACCAGCAGCAGCTGGATGATCAGCGGGACGTAGTACTCGTCCTGCACCAGCAGGAAGTGCAGGCTCTCGTGGAGCGTGTCCGGGTTCTTTACCAGCAGGTACCACAGGGGCGTGATGAACATGGTCAGCAGCAGCACCAGCGTGCGGATGACCTGCAAATAGGTGCCGATCAGGGGTGGAAAGTAGTAGTCGTTGATCTCCTCGTTGAACCGCAGCAGCGTGGTGGGCAGCAGCAGCGCGGCGGGGGAGTTGTCCACCAGCATCACCACGTCGCCCTCCATGATGCAGGCGGTGGCCACGTCCGGCCGCTCAGTATACCTTACCGTGGGAAACGGGTTCCAAAACTGCCGGGGCGCGATGGCCTCCACGATGGACTCCTGGCTCATGGCGATGGAGCCGGCCTGAAGGTGCGCCAGCTTCTCCCGCAGTTCCCGCAGAAGATCCTCATCCGCCTCGCCCGCCATGTAGCACAGCGCCACATCGGTGGCGGAGCGCTCCGGCAGTTGGATCCGCTCCAGCCGCAGGTGGGGATCGCGGATGCGCCGCCGCAGCAGCGCCGCGTTCTGCATCAGGTTCTCCACGAATCCGTCGTGGCTGCCCCGCAGCACCCGGCTGGTGTCCGGCTCCTCCACGGAGCGGGTGGGGAAATGCTTTACATCCAGCAGCAGCCCGCCGGTGAAGCCGTCGATGACCACCAGCGTCTTACCGGCGAACACGCCCATGATGGCGTCGTGCCGGTCTGTGACCGGCTGGGCATCGCAGGCGGAGACGTACCGGCGGCAGAACTGCTCCGGGTCGGACAGCTCGTCCAGCGGGGGCAGCGATTGCCACCCGGCGATGACCCGCTCCAGAATGTCCTCCTGGGCGTAGCCGTTTACCACCCACAGCCGCGCCGCCCGTCCGCCGATGGTCAGGTCGCGCGCCGTCATGTCGAAGCACTGCCCCACGCCCAGCAGACCGTCCAGCGCGGCGGTCTTTTCACGGAAATCCTTCGTTGTCACCTGTTTGCCCTCCTGCGCACCGTTTTGGGGTAGTATGGCGCGGGCGGGCGTTTTTATGTATGCGGGGGACAGGCTCTGCATACCATGGGTGAGAGGGGGTGGGCGTATGCGGAAATATGCGGCGGCGGGGCTGGTGCTGACGGTGCTGCTGTTCGGCGGGGCGTATCTGGCGGCGGGAGGACCGGCGGCAGAGCCGGAGCCTGCCGCGCCGGAGACGGCTGCGGTGCATCACGACCGGGACGTGACGCTGACCATACAGGACGGGGATACGACGGAGCAGATGACGCTGGAACGCTATCTCACCGGCGTGGTGCGGGGCGAGATGCCCGCCTCCTTCGAGATGGAGGCGCTGCGGGCACAGGCGGCGGCGGAGCGCAGCTATGTGTACTATCAGCTGGCGGCGGGACGCAAGGACGCCCACCCGGACGCGGACTTCTGCACCGACCACACCTGCTGCAGCGCCTACCTGTCCGAGACGGCGGCCAGGGAGAAATGGGGCGGCGACTTCGCCCCGTGGAATACACGGGTGGAGCAGGCGGTCAGCGATACGGACGGACAGGTGGTGCTGTACAACGGCCGGCCCATTCTGGCGGTATTCCACTCCTCCTCCGCCGGGCGCACAGCCGCCGCCGGAGACGTGTGGAGCGGCGATCTGCCCTATCTTGTCAGCGTGGACAGCCCGGAGGGGGAGGAGACGGTGCCCAACTATTACAGCACCGTGACCTTCACGGCGGCGGAGGCCAAAGAGAAGCTGCTGGCGGCGCACCCGGAGCTGAAGCTGTCCGGCACGCCGGACAGGTGGTTCGGCGCTGCGGCGGAGAACGGCTCCGGCCGGGTGGAGACGGTGTCCGTGGGCGGCACGGACATCGAGGGCACGGAGCTGCGGCGGATCTTCGGCCTGCGCTCCGCCTGCTTCACCGTGGCGGCGGACAGCGAGAGCGTGACCTTCCGCGTCACCGGCTACGGCCACGGCGTGGGCATGAGTCAGTACGGTGCCAACCAGCTGGCCAGAGAGGGAAAAACATGGCAGGAGATACTGGAGTGGTACTATACGGGCGCCACGGTGGGAAATGCGTGACAAGTACCGGAAAATGTGGTATAATCCTACAGCTATACGGGATATTTACAGTTTGTTCAGGAAAAGCATATCCCGCGGGTTGTACAATATACGCGATACTAACGACACTACCGGGAGGAAAGCGCAGATGGCACGCAACATTCTCGTGGTCGAGGACGACCGCAATATATCCGATCTGATCCGCATGTATCTGGAAAAAGAGGGCTTCGAGGTGCGCAGCGCCTACGACGGCGGCAAGGCGGTGGAGGAATACGACAAGCAGGCGCCGGACATGGTGCTGCTGGATATCATGCTGCCCGTGATGGACGGCTGGGCGGTGTGCGCCCATATCCGGGAGAAGGGCAAGACCCCCATCATCATGCTCACCGCCAAGAGCGACGTGGGCGACCGCATTACCGGGCTGGAGATGGGCGCCGACGACTATCTGGTCAAGCCCTTCGAGATGAAGGAGCTGATGGCGCGCATCAACGCCGTGCTGCGCCGCAGCGAGATCCCCGAGGACACCAAGAAAAAGCTGGTGTTCGACAAGCTGGTCATCAATCTGGACAGCTATGAGCTGCTGGTGGACGGCAAAAAGGTGGACACCCCGCCCAAGGAGCTGGAGCTTTTGTACCATCTGGCCGCCACGCCCAACCGGGTGTATACCCGCAACCAGCTGCTGGACGAGGTGTGGGGCTTCGACTACTTCGGCGACAGCCGTACCGTGGACGTGCATATCAAGCGCCTGCGTGAGAAGATCGAGAACGTCTCCGACCAGTGGGAGCTGAAGACCGTGTGGGGCGTGGGCTATAAGTTCGAGGTCAAATGAGCGGCGCACGGGAACGGATACGCCGCGTGACCGGCAGCCTCTACTGGCGGCAGTTTATGCTGACCGCCGGCATGGTGCTGCTGACGCTGGCGCTGCTGGGTGTGTCCTTTTACGCCCTGAGCTATAACTACACCCTGTCGGAAAAGCGGCAGGAGATGCGCGACCGCGCCGTGCTGGTGGCGCAGCTGTCCGTGGACTACTTCACCGCCGGCGAGGATGCCGAGCGGGATCAGGAGGACGCTCTGCGCTCGCTGGCGGGGGTGGCCTCCCGGATGACGGACGTGGACTTCCTGATCTGCGACACCGACGGCAATGTGATGCTGACCACCGACGGCGATCTGGCCGGACAGACCATCACCGTACCGGCGGACATCACCGGGGCGGTGCTGGGCGGCGACCGGCTGTACGAGGGGCGCAGCACCGTGGGCGTGTATGAAAAAAGGCAGTTCGTGGTGGGCGTGCCCATGACGGACGCGGAGGGCAACACGCTGGGACTGGTGCTGGCGGTGATGAACAGCGCGGAGCTGACGCAGATGTGGCGCTCGTTCATCGCCCTGTTCTTCATGTCCAGCGCCATCATTCTGGTGCTGGCGTTCATCACCAGCTTTGTCACCGCCATGCGGCAGATACAGCCTCTCAGCGAGATGGTCAAGGCCACCCGCGCCTACGCCGCCGGCGATTTCGACGTGCGGATGCAGGAGACGGGGGACTGCAGCGAGATCAGCGAGCTGGCGGCATCCTTTAACGCCATGGCGGACTCCCTGCAGGAGACGGAGCGCCAGCGCCGGGACTTTATCGCCAACGTGTCCCACGAGCTGAAGACCCCCATGACCACCATCGCCGGATACACCGACGGTATTCTGGACGGCACCATTCCGCCGGAGAAGGAGCGGCAGTACCTGCAGATCATCTCCGACGAGAGCCGCCGCCTCAGCCGTCTGGTGCGCCGGATGCTGGACATCTCCCAGATCCAGAACCAGGAGATGAGGAAGGAGGAGTTCGACCTGTGCGAATCTGCCCGCATCGCCCTGCTGTCCATGGAGAAGAAGATCACGGACAGGGGACTGGATGTGGACGCGGAGATACCGGAGGACTCCGTGATGGTGCAGGGCGACCGGGATCTCATCACGCAGGTCATCTACAACCTGCTGGAAAACGCCGCCAAGTTCGCCACCCCCGGCTCCCAGCTGTATCTGGGGCTGACGGTCAACGGCGAGAAGGCCTATGTCACCGTCCGCAACGCGGGCGCCACCATTCCGGCGGAGGAGATACCCCTGCTGTTCGAGCGCTTCCACAAGTCGGACAAGTCCCGCAGCGAGGACAAGGACGGCTACGGACTGGGACTGTACATCGTCAAGACCATTCTGGCGCAGCATAAGGAGCAGATCACCGTTACCAGCGAAAACGGCTTCACCGCCTTTACATTCACCATGCAGATGGCGCGCTGAGCGCCGCGAGAGGTACGACTATGCAGGACGAAAACAGAGAAGAACAGACGCCGGTACCGGGCACGGAGCCGGCGGCGCCCCCGGTGCAGCCGCCCGCAGAGCCGGAGGAGGTGGTCAGCTGGTATGTGCGCCCCGACAGGGCACGGGAGGTGCAGGACTGCTATGTGCAGCCGCGCCCCATGCCTGCGGCCGCCATACCCAAGGCCGAGCCGGAGAAAAAGCCCCACAGCCGCCGGGGATTGTGGATATTCCTCATCGTGCTGGCGGTGCTGGTGGGCACGGTGCTGGGCGTGGCCGTTGTGACCGCCCTGCGAAGCGGCGAGCCGTCGGACGGCGGCTATGACGGCGGCGAGGACGCCAGCAGCATCGTGGACATCTTCGGCGGGGACATCCCCACCATACCCCGGGCGGATATCGACCCCTCCGTCCGCTTCTACTGCCAGGACGCAGCGAAGGAAAAGCTCACCATCCAGCAGGTGTACGCCGCGGTGAACCCGGCCACCGTTCTGGTGGTGGCCGAGATGGGCGAGAAGGCCAGCATCGGCACCGGCGTTATCCTGACGGAGGACGGCTATATCGTCACCAACGCCCATGTGATCGCCGACGGACAGTCCGTCCTTGTGGTGCTGGCCGATGCGCGGCAGTACGAGGCGGAGCTGGTGGGCTTCGACTCCGCCGAGGATCTGGCGGTGCTGAAGGCGGTGGACGCGGAGGATCTGCCCACCGCCGTGCTGGGCGACAGCGATGAGTGCTGGGTGGGCGACACCGTGTACGCCATCGGCAACCCGCTGGGCGTGGAGCTGCGGGGCACGCTGACCCAGGGCATCATCTCCGCCATCGACCGCCGCGTGACCATGGACGGCAAGGCCATGACCATGCTCCAGACCACGGCGGCGCTGAACAACGGCAACTCCGGCGGCCCGCTGATCAACGAGTACGGGCAGGTCATCGGCATCAACACCATGAAGATGAGCAACAGCATTGCCGATGCCGAGGCCGCCACCGTGGAGGGGTTGGGCTTCGCCGTGCCCACAGGCCGGGCGGTGACGGTCATCAACGACATTCTGGCCACCGGCGCGTTCCACGGCATCCCCTCCATCGGTGTGAATGTGGCCGAGGAGCAGCAGCCGGACGGGACGTACCGCCCGGTGATCGACTCCGTCACGGAGAACTTCGGCGCGGAGGCCGCCGGCCTGCAGCGGGGGGACGTGATCCTGGCCGCCGACGGTACGGCTGTGTACAGCAACTACGATTTGCTGCGGGCGCGCCGCGCGCACATCGTGGGCGAGACGATCACCCTGACGGTGCAGCGGGACGGACAGACGCTGGACGTGGAGGTCTATCTCTACCCGGTGGTGGAGGAATAAACAAAAGGTGGCAAGGCTTTCGCCTTGCCACCTTTTTATCTGTGCGGAAGCTGTAGGGGACGGCGTCCTTGACGTCCCGTTGACGCGGCCGCGCCGCCCTTGCCAAAATCCGATTCCTATCCGCAATATAGCGGGCGAATTATACGGAAAGTTGTCATAAATCACCCTTTCCGGTCGCGCCACAGCTGCCGCAGGGTGATGCCTGCCGCCAGCAGCAGATAAATTCCGAAGGGGCGGCGCAGCAGATCCGTGTCCACCGCTGCGGCCACCAGCGCCCCGGCGATGGCTGCCGCCGCGCCCCAGGGTATGGCGCTGCGCAGGGCGTCCTTTTCCAGCAGCCCGTTCCGGGCGTGGGACACCACGCCCATAGCCGCCGTGGGCAGGAAGTACAGCAGATTCACGGCGGCGGCCTGCTGCTGGGGCACGTCCAGCAGCAGCGTCATCACCAGCAGCAGCAGCGTCCCGCCGCCCACGCCCCAGGCGGACAGGATGCCCGCGCCGAAGCCCGCCGCCAGCGGCAGAAGCCAGTCCGTCACAGCAGGTACCTCACGCCGCCGTACACCAGAAAGGCGGCGAACAGACCCCGCAGCCACTCCACGCTGACGCAGCGGAACAGCCGCCCGCCCACCAGACCGCCCGCCAGACCGCCCAGCAGATACGGCAGCGCCGCCGCGAGCTCAAAGCCCTGCCGCAGCAGGTATACCGCTGCGCTGACGGCGCTCAGGGGAAGGATCACCGCCACACAGGTGGCGAAGGAGCGCTTGCCCTCCATTCCGCACCAGCCGGACAGCAGCGGCACCAGCACCATGCCGCCGCCACCGCCGAACAGCCCGTTCACCGCCCCGGCCAGCGCCCCGGATACGGCGTATTTTGCCTTTGCCTGCATGTCATCGCCTCCCTATGTAGTGCGCCCCCGTGGGGCGCAGGGGATCACTGGCACTTCTGATAGCTCTGGCAGTCGGTGCACTGATCCATGGTGGGGCGGCTCTCGTGGGTGCCCACCTGAATGGCGGTCAGGCCGCAGTTGTCCACGTCCTTGCAGTGGTGGGCGCAGTTGCTGACGGTGCACTTGATGGAAGCGTTGGGGGTGCAGGCGCACCCGTCGTTGGTACAAGCTCTGTTCATGGTGTTCCTCCCGTAAAAAAGAAAAGTCAGGCCGTAAGGCCTGACTTTATTGTGTACCGCTTCGGTGGGATTATACGCCCAAAAGCGATTTTGCAAAGGCGAAATAAATGAGAAGGGACAGCGCATCCACAATGGTGGTAATAAAGGGAGACGCCATAACCGCCGGGTCCAGGCCGATTTTTTTCGCCAGAAGCGGCAGCGAGCAGCCCACGAATTTTGCACACGCAATGGTGCACACCAGCGTTCCGCAGACCACGGCGGCCACCATGGGAGAAAGAGACGTGTTTCCCAGCAGCAGCCGGTCCACCAACATCATTTTTCCGAAATTGGCAACGGCCAGCACCACGCCGCACAGCAGCGCCACGCGCAGCTCCTTCCAGATGATCCGGAAGATGTCGGAGAAATCCACCTCGGACAGGGAGATGGCGCGGATCACGGTCACGCTGGATTGGGAGCCGCAGTTGCCGCCGGTATCCATCAGCATGGGGATATAGGCGGTCAGCACCGGCAGCACCGCCAGCGAGTTTTCAAAATTGGCAATAATAAGCCCTGTGAAGGTGGCGGACACCATCAGCAGCAGCAGCCACGGGATTCTCGCCTTGAAGGTGCTGACCACGCCCGTTTTCAGATAGGGCTTATCCGTGGGGGTGATGGCGGCCATCTTCTCCATATCCTCGGTGGCCTCCGCCTCCATGACGTCCATGGCGTCATCGACGGTGACAATACCCACCAGGCGGTTTTCCTGATCCACCACCGGCATGGCCAGGAAGTCGTACTTGCTCAGCGCCTGGGCCACGTCCTCCTTATCGTCCGTGGTCTTGGCCCACACCACGTCCGGGTCCATGATCTCCTCGATCAGGTCGTCCTCCTCTGCCAGCAGCAGGTCGCGGACCGACAGTACGCCCAGCAGGTGCCGGGTGGGGTCGGTGACGTACAGGATGTTGATGGTCTCCAGCTCACCGCCGATACGGCGGATGCGCTTGAAGGCGTCCTCCACCGTCATGTCCTTCTTCAGGGACAGGAACTCCATGTTCATAATGGAGCCGGCACTGTCCTCCGGGTATTTCAGTATTTCATTGATGGATTTACGCATCTCCGGCGTGGCCTTGTCCAGGATACGGATGACCACGCTGGCGGGCATCTCCTCCACGATGTCCACGGCGTCGTCCAGATACAGCTCGTCCAGCACTTCCTTCAACTCCGTGTTGGAGAAGCCGTTGATGAGCATTTCCTGGCTGTCGGACTCCAGCTCCACGAACACCTCCGCCGCCGTCTCCTTGGGCAGCAGACGGTACAGCAGGGGCATCTGCTCCTGCTTGCCCTCCTCCAGCAGCAGGGCGATATCCGCCGGCTCCATGGGCAGGAACAGGTCACGCAGCTCGGCATAGCGCTTCTGCGTGGCCAGCTCGTCTATCCGTTCCTTGTATTGCTCCAGCTCCTCCTGATAATCGATCACGCCTGTTCCCTCCTTCCTGATAAAAACACGCAGCAGGTGCTGTAAGCCTGCTGCGTGCCGTAAAACCGCGCCAACGCGCCCTATTCCCGCACCGTTACAAGCTTTAGCATCGCGGGGCGGTGAAACTGCGTTAGATGCCACCTTGGTTTCGATGGCACCTGCTCAAACCCTCTGATGGTGTCTCCACCACTTCGCGGCAGCAGTCCGTATCCCTCGCGGTAGCCTTACCTACCGGACTGATTCAATACACCTATGTTATGCCAAAATGCGCCCTCTGTCAAGGCGTTGCGGCGATATTTTTTGCGGCTTTTTTACAAATATACCTGCACGTTGCCCAGCGCCAGCAGGTGCTCCCGCAGCTCCTGCAAAAACTGCGCTGCCGGCGGCGGCAGCGGCTCGCCCGCCCGCGTCACCAGATAGTTTACCCGATCCGGCGGCGGCGATGTAAAGCGGCACACCTTGGCGCTTTTTCCGATGCGGGACGCGGCGGCGATGGCCGGCGCCGCCACCCAGCGCCCCTCGGTGGGCGGCAGGAAGTCCGCCGCCTGCAGCGTGTCGGCATACAGCAGCGGCCGGGCGCCCGCGCCGAACCAGCGGTCGTGCCAGCGGATGAACTCCGGATCCCATGTGACCAGCAGCTCCTCCGATACATCCAGCGACGATGTCTCCACCTCCTCGGAGTAGGGGCTGTCCGGCGGCGACAGCAGCAGAAACGGCTCCCGGAAGGCCGGGCGCACCGTCAGCCGGTCGTCGAACACGGTGTTGCTGTCGATAAAGGCAAAGTCCAGCTCGTGCTGCAGCAGCAGCTGGGCGCTGTCCACGTCCCGCAGCGTATGGATCCACAGGGACACCGGCAGCCCCTGCGCCAGAAAGCGCTTGTACACCGGCGGCAGGATGTACTGGTTGGTGGTGTAGGTGGCGGCGATGCGCAGATACTCCCGCTGCCCCAGCTCCGCCAGGGAGTCCGTCTCCGCCAGCAGCTGCTGCCAGCGCTGCGCCAGCGTGAGGAATTTCTGTCCCGCCTCCGTCAGGGCGATGTGCCGCTGCCCCTTGCCGCGGACGAACAGCGGCGTGCCCACCCGCTCCTCCAGCGCCCGTATGCGCATGGACAGCGTGGGCTGGGTGATGTACAGGGACTCCGCGGCGGCGGTCATGGTGCCGTGATGCACCACCGCCCAGAAGGTCTCAATGTCAAGATTTGTCATGGTACCCCTCCAAAATATAAGCTTTCACTGATATTTTATCCCATGAGAATCAATTTTACAAGTGGGGATATCTGTGCTACTATACGGATGTGTTCGGGGAACACCGCTGGTTCCCGACACAACTGATTTTGATTCTTTCTTTCTTCCTATTTCCCTTATTTCTCCCCCCTAACAAAACAAGAAAGGACAGGCCGTTCCAGCCTGTCCTTTCTTGTGCCGGGCGGCCTGTCAGGGGTAGATTCTTTCCCGCGGATGTGGTAATATGAAAAACGCATGTGAGAGAAAGGAATACGACCATGCCGGATTTTCAGTTTTATTTTGAGTTGATCGGAGCGGTGGCCTTTGCCGTCTCCGGCGCGGCGCTGGCCGTGAAAAAGGGGATGGACCTGTTCGGCGTGGCCGTGATGGGCATGACCACCGCCGTGGGCGGCGGCATCCTGCGGGACATGCTGCTGGGGCTGACGCCGCCGGCGGCGCTGAAGGATCCCCTGCAGGCGCTGGTGGCCATCGCCACATCGCTGCTGCTGTTCATCGTGTGGAAAAAGTGGCATCCCTCCGGCAACCACCGGGTGTGGGAGTCGGTGCTGCTGGCGGCGGATTCGCTGGGTCTGGGGATTTTCTCCGTCCACGGGGCGGCGGTGGCCATCCGCGCGGGCTACGGCGCCAACGTGTTTCTGGTGCTGCTGGTGGGCGTGCTCACCGGCGTGGGCGGCGGCGTCCTGCGGGACGTGTGCTGCATGGAGCGGCCGTACATCTTCACCAAGCATGTGTACGCCTGTGCGTCGCTGGCAGGCGCGGCGGTGTGCATGGCGCTGTGGAGCATGGGCGAGAGCTTCGCCATGCTGATGGGCTGCGGCGTGACGCTGGCGCTGCGCATCTGCGCCGCCGTGTTCCGCTGGAGCCTGCCCAAGGCGTAATAAAAAAGACCGCTTTTTAAGGCAATACCGCATAATGGGACAAGAGCGATTTGCGAGTAAATTTTGCGTACTGACGCGGCGCGGTTTCGCAGCAATACTTGCCGTATTGCAAGAAATCGCAACGAAGTCAGGGCGCAGAATTTCCGCAAAGCGCCGCAGCTTTCCTTGTGCGGTGTTGCCTTTATTACGCCGTGAGCTTCAGCCCCACGATGCCCACCAGCAGCAGGGCAAGGAAGATCAGCCGGGGCGCCGTCACCGGCTCCTGAAAGGCGATGATGCCCACGAGCACCGCGCCCAGCGCGCCGCCGCGCTGTCAAGACACAGCCGCTTCATGCCGGGTTGACACCGCCCCGGCGGGGTTATATAATACCCACAGACCTTTACCGCCTGACTGAGGTATTTTTATGAACTTTCGACTGATAACGCAAACGATGGGCTACATCCTGTGGGTGGAGGCCGGATTTCTTCTGCTCCCGGCGCTGACGGCCTGCGTCTGCGGGGAGGTATACTGGCGTCAATTCCTGCTCACCGCCGCCCTCTGCGCCGCCGTGGGCACGGGTCTGCGCCTGATTCCGGTGAAAAAGGCACAGATGCACAGCCGCGACGGGTTCATAGCCGTGGCGCTCAGCTGGGTGCTGCTGTCCCTATTCGGGGCGCTGCCCTATGTGTTCACTGGCGCCATGACCAGCTATATCGACGCCCTGTTCGAGACGGTCTCCGGCCTGACCACCACCGGCTCGTCCACCTTCACCGCCGTGTCCCACCTGCCCCGCAGTGTGCTGCTGTGGCGCTCGCTGACCCAGTGGATGGGCGGCATGGGCGTGCTGGTGCTGTTCCTGGCGCTGACGCCCCGCATGGGCGAGGGCGCGGTGTTCCTCATGCGCGCCGAAAGCCCCGGCCCCATCAAGTCCAAGCTGGTGCCCAAGGTGGGCGGCACCGCCAAGATCCTCTATACCATCTACGTGGTCCTGACGGCCTGCGAGATAGCCGCCCTGCGTATCGCGGGGGAGAGCTGGTTCTCCGCCATCAACCACAGCTTTACCACCATGGCCACCGGCGGCTTTTCCATATACGACACGTCCCTTGCCGGCGCGTCCAAGGCGGTCATGTGGATCGTTACGGTGTTCTCCTTCCTGGCGGGCGTGAATTTCTCCCTGATGTTTCTGGCCGTTCGCGGCAAGCTGAAGGAGGTGCTCCGCAGCGAGGAACTGCGGATCTACGTCGGTATCGTGGCGGCGGCCACGCTGCTGCTGTGCATCAATCTGCGGGTGCAGGCGGGGGTGCCCTTCGGGGATTCCATCACCGACGCCGCCTTCCAGACTGTTACCATCATGACCACCACGGGCTTTGCCACCGTGGATTTCTCCCTGTGGCCGACCTTCTGCCGCATGGCGCTGGTGATGCTGATGTTCACCGGCGCCTGCGCCGGCTCCACCTCCGGCGGCATCAAGATATCCCGCGTCGCCATTCTCTGCAAGAGCCTGAAGCGGGAGCTGAAGCGGCTGGCGCACCCCCACCATGTCAGCGTGCTGAAGGTGGACGGGCAGGCCGTGGAGGAGCGGGTCGTCTCCTCCGCCGGCGCGTTCATCGCGGCATACCTGCTGGTGCTGCTGGCGGGCGCACTGGTGGTCAGCTGGGACAACTACGGCTTTCAGGAGTCCTTCGCCGCGTCCCTGACCTGCATCAGCAACGTGGGGCCCGGCCTCGGCATTCTGGGGCCCATGGAGAATTTCTCCATCCTTTCGCCGCTGAGCAAGCTGGTGCTGTCGCTGGAGATGCTCATGGGACGTCTGGAGCTGATGCCCCTGCTGGCGCTGCTGCTGCGCAGCACATGGCGGGACTGATACGCACAAAAAGCACCCCCATGGGGGGGTGCTTTCTGCGCGTCGATAAACCCACGCCCCTGTCATTCCGAACCAGTGACCGATGTCACTGGTGTGGGAATCCGTAACCTTTTAGCTGGGAATCTGCGGAAAAGTGCAGGAATTATGCGTTTTGGAAACGGATTGCCACGCCAGTCTGTACCCCAAGGGCACTTGCTTCGCGGCGCGCACTGGCTCGCAATGACAGGCTTTTTTGACAGACTGAAAGCACCCCCATGGGGGGTGCTTTTCCTTATTTACGCCGCGTCAGCGCGCCACGCTGACATAGGCCTCGTACTTCTCCTGCAGCCAGCCCTTCAGCGCCTCCACGCCCTCCTCGTTCCATGGGAAGTCCCGCTCCTCCTTGTCCTGCGCCAGCTCATAGCACAGGTTGGAATACACGTCGGTGTGCAGCACGCCGTTGTCCTTGTCCCCGGCGAAGCGATAGCGGAATTCTCCGATGGAGCCGGTGTATACGAACGCCCGGTTGAACCATGTGGGCGTCAGTTCAGCAAATTGCGGATGCATGACGGTCACTCCTTCCGGCTATGATAGTACCACAAAACCGCTGGTCTGTACAGGCAAAAATTCACGCCCGCAGGCGGGAAGGACTTGCAAACAGACCAAACGTATGGTACAATATGCCCAACCATGCAGGGCATGACCCTTAAAAAGTGAGGTCTTACAATATGGAAAACGCAGTGAAACGCATCGGTGTGCTGACCAGCGGCGGCGACGCGCCGGGCATGAACGCCTGTATCCGCGCCGTGGTGCGCAGCGCCAACGCGCGGGGCATCGAGTGCGTGGGTATCCGCCGGGGCTGGCAGGGGCTGATCTCCGGCGACATTCTGGAGATGGACAACGCCAGCGTCAGCCGCATCATCAACCGGGGCGGCACCATTCTGTACAGCGCCCGCTGTGATGAGTTCCGCACCCACGAGGGGCAGGAGAAGGCCTACGCCACCTGCAAGCTCATCGGTCTGGACGGGCTGGTGGCCATCGGCGGCGACGGCACGTTCCGCGGCGCGCAGGATCTGTCCAAGTTCGGCGTCTCCGTGGTGGGCATCCCCGGCACCATCGACAACGACATCGTCTGCACCGACTACACCATCGGCTTCGACACCGCGGCCAACACCGCTGTGGAGTGCATGGACAAGCTCCGCGACACCATGCAGTCCCACGAGCGCTGCTCCGTGGTGGAGGTCATGGGACACCGCTCCGGCTATCTGGCACTGTATGTGGGCGTGGCCATCGGCGCCACCGCCGTGCTGGTGCCCGAGCGTCCCTACGACTTTGAAAAGCATGTGGCGGAGAAGATCCGCCGCGCCCGCATCAGCGGCAAGACCAATTTCATGATCGTGGTGGCCGAGGGTGCAGCCAGCGGCATGGCCGTGGGCGAGCAGATCAAGAAGGAGCTGGGGCTTGACCCCCGCGTGACCATTCTGGGGCATATCCAGCGGGGCGGCAGCCCCACCGCCAAGGATCGCGTCACCGCCACCCGCATGGGCTACGAGGCGGTGCAGCTGCTGGCAGAGGGCAAGACCAACCGCATCGTGTGCACCAACGGCGACCAGATCACCAACGTGGACATCGACGAGGGTCTGGCCATGACCAAGACCTTGAACCCGGAGGAGTTCGAGGTCATGACCGTCATGACGGGAAGATAAGGAAAAGAGCAAAAAAGAGACGCGCCGCAGCGCGTCTCTTTCTGTTTACTCAGCATTGTAAGCAGGAATTGATTTTCAGTGCACAGTGATGTACACTGAGAACATGAGCGGATTCTTAAATGGAAAGTTGAACCACTTGATTGAAAAAATAGAAAGGGGAGAGCTAATAGTGGGGTATTCCGTTACAGGAAGGGTCAAGTCAGTAAAACAACCGTGGGGTGGCTATATTAGGCCTAAGCAGTTCTCTGTGACGACTATCGGAGAGGGACAAGAAGGGCTAAGCCCCTATGAAAGTGTGCACGCCAGCCTTATGGGGATGGCGGTTGACTATCTAACAAGATTTATGTTGGGAGCAAAGGCAAAGGATGCATTTACTATTTCTATGAAAGGAGCTTTGATCATTAGAGAAAGCAGAAAAGCGGAAAAATTGCTGGCTAAAATCAGGGGGCTGGATGATGAATCGATTACTTGCGCGATTAAGCTGGCGGGATATGATGTGTGCTATAGATCCTCACCGCTTGCATATAAAAGCGTTGACTGGATATTGGTTGATAAGTCAACAATAGGAAATGTTCGGATTATGGTCGAACGGTCTTTGAAGTTTGTCGAGGAGTATGGTCCGATAATTTTGGAAGGATTCACATTCGAGGGCGGATATACCGATATAGTGCAGGCAGGCGATGGAGATTTCATTACGGAGGATACTTTGTGAGACTTTAAGGTTACTTCTGCATCAATAACGACGAGACAAACCTTGCAGTTGCTTATGTACTGGAGGATGGGGCTTCGCTCTGTACATCCGGAGTTTGAAAAAATTGAATACCTTGGGATATATAATCCGCGTTTGAACCGGGTTTATAGATTATTCGTGAAAGATGTACCCGAAGAGGTGATACATACGGTGGAAAGAGATATTATTGGCTATGCGGATTAAAGCCCAAGAGAACGAAAAGAGGCAGGACCATTCCTGCCTCTTCCCTTATTCCATCTCCGGCCGTTCGTCGCCAATGAAGAACACCGCCACGGTGCCCTGCCCGGCGTGGCTGCCGATGATGGTGCCGATGTCGCACAGGCGTATTTTCCCCTTCAGCTTCGGGAAGCGCTCCTCCACGGCTTCGATCACCAGCCGGGCGTCCTCCGGGCACTGGCTGTGGCAGACGAAGCACTTGCCGTCGTAGTCCCGGCCATTCCGGGCGCACTGCTCCATGGTGTCCACCGTGGTCTCCACGGCTTTTTTCTTGCCCCGCACCTTGCTGTACGCCTTGATCGCGCCCTTGTCGTCCAGCCGCATGATGGGGCAGATGTTCAGCACCGTGGCTACCGTGGCTGCTGCGCCGGACACGCGCCCCGTCCGGCGGAACTGGGTCATATCGCTGGAGAAGAACTGGTGGTGTACCTTGTTGCGGTTGTCCAGCACCCACTGCGCCACCTCGTCCAGCGTTTTTCCCTCGTCCCGCATGTCGGCGGCGTAGTCCACCAGCAGACCGTAGCCCGACGAGGAGCACAGGGAGTCGATGACCACCAGACGCTGGCCGGGATATCTGTCCTTCAGCTCCTCCGCCGCCAGAAATGCGTTGTGTACCGACCCGGACTGACCGGAGGTGAAGGCGATGTGCAGCACGTCGCCGCCCTTGTCCAGCAGCTTTTCGAAGAACTCGGTATAGGCGGCCACATTGATCTGGCTGGTCTGGGGCAACTTGCCCTCCTTCAGGAAGCCGTAGAACCGGGGCAGCGCCTCCGGGTCGCGTCCCATGTCGTCGTCATACTCCCGCCCGTCCACCACATAGGTGTAGAACAGAACGGGAATGTCCCGGCTCTCCATATAGGAGTAGGGGAGATCCACGGTGGAGCAGCAGCTCAGTGTAAATTTTCTGTCCATAAATCCCTCCGAATTTAATATGGAATACTATATACGTATTATATGGCTCTCCCTGCCGTTGTCAATATGCGCTTTTGGGTGATTGCAAAAATCGCCCGGATACGGTATAATATCCGGCGAAATACAACGGAGGAGATATCCCTTATGATACTGATGCTGCAAAAAAACACGCCGGAGCCGGCCATCCGCCAGCTTCTGGCGCAGCTGAGCCTGCAAAACGTCAAGGGCGGCTGTGTGGCCGGGGACAACGCCATTCTCCTGCCGCTGGTGGGGGAGACGTGGCGGCTGGATCCCTCGGCGCTGCAGGCGCTGCCCTTTGTGATGGAGGCGCGGCGGCTGACGCCCGCCTACCGTCTGGCCGGCCGCGCCGCCCACCCGGAGAACACCGTGGTCACGGTGGGCGACGTCTCCATCGGCGCGGACTTCTGCCTGATAGCGGGGCCCTGCGCCGTGGAGTCCGCCTACCAGATGGACACCCTGTCCCGCGCTGTGAAGGACGCCGGGGCGCAGCTGCTGCGGGGCGGCGTGTTCAAGCCCCGCACCTCGCCCTACACCTTTCAGGGCATGGGCGAGCCGGGCGTAGACCTGCTGGTGCAGGCCGGGCGGAGCGCCGGACTGCCCACCGTCACCGAGATCAGCGACGCGTCCCAGATGGAGCTGCTGTCCGGCGTGGACGTGTGGCAGGTGGGCGCCCGGAATATGCAGAACTTTGCCCTGCTGAAGGCGCTGGGACAGGCGCGCAAGCCCATCCTGCTGAAGCGGGGCGCCGCCGCCACCGTGGAGGAGCTGCTGCTGGCGGCAGAGTATATCCTCTCCGGCGGCAACGAGCAGGTGATCCTGTGCGAACGGGGCATCCGCAGCGGCCTGACCGCCGCCCGCGCCGCGCTGGATGTGTCCTCCATCCCGGTGCTGAAGCGGCTGACGCACCTGCCGGTGATCGTGGATCCCAGCCACGCCGCGGGGCGCGCCGATCTGGTGGAGCCGCTGGCGCTGGCGGCGGTCGCCGCCGGAGCCGACGGTCTGCTGGTGGAGGTACACGACCGCCCGGCCACCGCCCTGTCCGACGGAGCGCAGGCGCTGACGCCCGCCCAGCTCACGCAGCTGGCGGAGAAGACCGCCCGACTGCGCGCGGCGCTGGCATAACAATAACAGCAGTCCCCCGGCTTTGCCGGGGGACTGCTGTTATTCAGCTTGTCAAAAAAGTCCGAACGGACTTTTTTGACAAGCTGCCAGCAAAATCGCAAAATAAAAAACAGTATTTTATTTTGCGATTTTGGCCGCTGCGGCGGGTGATTGAACGCGAAAGGGAACCCTGACGGTTCCCTTTCACACTATCCTTCCCTCCGATACTTGTAACCGGGCAGGTTTTTTGACAGTTTGTATTTTCAGAACGCCCAGTTGCCGTGGCGGAAGATGGGTACCACCCGCCCGTCCTCGCAGACGGCGTCGATGTCCATATCCTCCGAGCCGATCATGAAATCCTCGTGGATCATGGAGTCGTTGACGCCCAGCGCGCGGCACTCCTCCAGCGTCTTGCTCTCGAAATCGTTGATGGTGTCGGCGAAGCCCATGCCCAGCGCCAGATGGCAGGCGGCGTTTTCGTCGAACAGCGTGTTGTAGAACAGCAGGCCGGACTGTCGGATGGGACTGTCGTAGGGCACCAGCGCGCACTCGCCCAGATAGGCGCTGCCCTCGTCCATGGTGATGAGCTTGGTCAGCAGGTCGTTGTTCTGCTCCGCGTGCCACTCCACGGCCTTGCCCTCGTGGAAGCGGATCCAGAACCCGTCGATCAGCTGTCCCTGATAGCTCAGGGGCTTGGTGGCGTAAACGATGCCCTCGGCCTCGCCCCGCTTGGGGGAGATGAAGCACTCCTCCGTGGGGATGTTGGGGTTGAACACGATACCCTGCAGGCTCTTTTCGCTGCCGCCGCAGAAGTGCGCCTGGGGGATCATGCCCACGGTGAAGTCAGTGCCGGTGGCGCTTTTGTAGCGCAGCTGGCGGATGTGCAGGCTGTTGAGATAGTCGCAGCGGCTGTGGATGTCGGTGTTGTGGGCGTCCCAGTTGGCCACCGGATCGCCCTCCAGCGCACGGGAGGTGGAGAGAATGGCCTCCCACAGCTTCTCCACCGCCTGCGATCTCCGCAGACCGGGGAACAGCTTCTTCGCCCACGCCTCGCCGGGTACGGCGGCAATGCACCACTGGTACCGGTTCTCGATCTTGTCCCGGTAGGGCTTGATGATGGGGAACTTGGCCTGCTGGCTCTTGGCCAGCTTCGTCTGGTCGATGCCCTTCAGACCGTCGGGATCCTCACTGAGCAGATAGATGCGGCAGGGAATGGTGTCCACATAGTGCTGCCAGCGCGCCAGCTCATAGTCCTCCACCCTGGACAGCGTGGTCAGGCTGCGGTGCCGCACGTGGAGCTTCTGCAGGGGCTGGTAGTTCCAGTCCACCACCACCTTCTTCGCCTTGCATTTATAGCACTCGTCCACCAGCATGGCCACAAACTCCGGCTGATCCAGATCGGCGGCGATGAACACCTCCTGCCCCTTCTGAATATTGACGCCGCTGCGGGCGATGAGCCGGGCATACGCCCGGAGAACGCTCTTTCTCATGGTAATGTCCTCCTGTTGCTTCTTTATTAAACGTATTGTACCACCGGGGAGCGGATTTGAAAAGCGGCAGCGCCGCACGTTCAAAAATTGTTTTCATTTCTTTAATGCCCGTCTAATGTTCGCCGGGTACCATAAGGTCATCCCAAAGGAAACCACACAACACATCCAACATATATAACACTTTCAGGAGGTAACAGATATGAAACGCTTCGCTCTCATCAAGAAGGCTTCTCCCGTCAACTACGCGCTGGAGAGCACCCGCACGCTGGACAACGGCGTGGTGCTGCGGCTCATCCACTGCGGTGATACGCTGACCGTCACCGCTGCCTATGAAAAGCAGCTGGAGTCCTTCACCGACCTGCGCTCCGTGGAGGAGGCGGCGTATATCGAGGACTACCTGACCCGGAAATACAGCGGCGTGGACGCAGCCGACCTGCCTTTGCTGACGGCGTAAGGCTTGCCATTTTTCCCCGATTCTGCTATACTGAGCGGGAGCGACCGACACCCGCCCGCCCTCAGGCGGGCGGGTCAGCTTGTCAAAAAAGTCCGAACGGACTTTTTTGACAAGCTGAGGCAAAATTGCAAAATAAAACGCTGTTTTTTATTTTGCAATTTTGGTCGCTGCGGCGGGTGATTGAACGCGAAAGGGAACCCTGACGGTTCCCTTTCACACTATCCTTCCCTCCGATACTTGTAACCGGGCAGGTTTTTTGACAGTGTATAGTGGACGCAGGGGACGGCGTCCACGACGTCCCACGCCCTGTCATTCCGAGCCAGTGACCGTGTCACTGGCGTGGGAATCCGCGTCCCCCTGTGCGGCGGGGTGATGGTACCCCGCCCTACGGCATGTGTGGTCATGCTCCGCAGGGGACGGCGTCCCGACGTCCCGTCGTAGGGGCGGACGACTCTGTCCGCCCTGTGTGCCCGCTGCGTTCTGTGGGGTGGGATCCGTGTGTCCCGCCGCGAAATGTGTATTTGTTCCCGGCGGGGCGATGTGGCCATCGCTCCCTACGAAAGCCCCCCGGCGGGTGATGCTATGAGAGGAGACATGCTATGCGTATTCTGGTGGCGGAGGATCAGCCGGAGCTGCGGTGGATGCTGGTGAAAAACCTGACGGCGGCGGGCTACACCGTGGACGGTGTGCCCGACGGTGAGGAGGCGCTGGCTTATCTGGATGCGGCAGACTACGATGTGGCGGTGCTGGACATCATGATGCCCAAAGTGGACGGCCTGACGGTGCTGCGCACGCTGCGCGGCCGGGACGGGCAGCTGCCTGTGCTGCTGCTCACCGCCCGGGACGCGGTGTCTGACCGGGTGGACGGCCTGGATGCCGGGGCGGATGACTATCTCATCAAGCCCTTTGCGCTGGACGAGCTGCTGGCGCGGCTGCGGGTGCTGACCCGGAAGAAGGGCAGCGGCCGCACCAACGTGTATACACTGGCCGACCTGACGGTGGACACCGCCGGACGGACGGCGCAGCGGAACGGGCGGACGCTGGAGCTGTCGGCGCGGGAATACGCGCTGCTGGAATACCTGATGCGCAATAAGGGCGTGATCCTCTCCCGCCAGCAGATCGAAAATAACCTCTGGAGCCTGGATTACGCCGGGGGCACCAACGTGGTGGACGTGTACATCAGCTATCTGCGGAAAAAGCTGGAGCTGCCCGGCGAGGCCAGGCTGCTGCATACCGTGCGGGGCATGGGCTGGGTGCTGAAGGAGGACGCATGAGACACATCTCTATCAAGTGGCGCATGACCCTGTGGTTCACGGTGGTGATGGTGACCATCTCCGCGCTGGTGCTGGTGTTCGTGATGCTGATGAACCGCAACAGCGTCACCCGCCCGCCGGAGGCGCAGGTGGTGTACATGGTGCAGCGCAACGCCGACGATCTGGAATTTGACCACGGGAACTGGGATTTCAGCGACGTGGAGTTCTACGGCCACGGGGTGTACACCGAGATCTACGACGAGGACGGGCGCCTGCTGGGCGGCGCGGGGCCTGCGGCGGTGACGGAGCAGATGCCCTTCTCCGACGAGGGACTGCGGACAGTGACCGGCAGCGACGGCGGGCGGTACTATGTGTACGACAGGGCGCTGAACGTGGGCGGTGCCACCGTGTGGGTGCGGGGCACCATCGACAGCGCCGCCAGAGAGGGCGTCATGGACGTGATCGTGCCGCTGGCGTGGGCGCTGCTGCCGGGTCTGGTGGTGGTGTCGGCGCTGGGCGGCTGGCTGATATCCAGCCTGTCTTTCAAGCCCATGGAGAAGGTCATCGACGCGGCGGAGAGCATCTCCGGCGGCGACGACCTGTCGAAGCGCATCGGTCTGCCGCGGGGGAAAAGCGAGATCAACCGGCTGGCTGGCGCCTTTGACGATATGTTCGACCGGCTGGAGCGCTCCTTCAAGGCGGAGACGCAGTTTACCTCCGACGCCAGCCACGAGCTGCGGACGCCCGTCACCGTCATTCTGGCAGAGTGCGATACGCTGGAGCGCACACAGCCCACGGCAGAGGACTATCAGGAGGGCGTGGGCGTGATCCGGCAGCAGGCGCAGCAGATGTCCCGTCTTATCGGGCAGCTGCTGCACATCACCCGGCTGGAGCAGGGCACGCAGAAAACGTACATGGAGCGCGCCGACCTGAGCGCGCTGGCGGAGGCCGTGTGCGAGCAGCAGAGGCTGATCGCCCCGGCGGGCACGGAGCTGACGCTGGACGCGCCGGAGCCGGTGGAGGTACAGGCGGACGTGCTGCTCATGACCCGTGTGCTGAACAACCTGATCGCCAACGCCTTTCGCTATGGAAAGGACGGCGGCCATGTGAGCGTGACCGTCCGGCGGGAGAACGGCTGGGCGGTGCTGGCCGTCCGGGATGACGGCATCGGTATCGCGCCGGAGCAGAAGGAGAGGATATGGCAGCGGTTCTATCAGGTGGATCCCGCCCGCAGCGGCGGCGAGGGCACCGGACTGGGGCTGTACATGGTGCGGCAGGTCGCGCGGCTCCACGGCGGCACCGCGGAGGTGGACAGCGCGCCGGGGCAGGGCAGCACCTTCACCGTCCAGATCCCGGCACACAAGAAGTGAATGATATACTGTCATCCCCCGTCCGCCGGACGGGGGATGATTTATGTTTAAATAAAAGTTAAATTAGTTGAAGTTAACTTGTATGTTTTGTTTAAGTTGGTTGACTTTCCCGGCGCGGGCGGGCATAATAGGGCATACTATGTAAGAGGGAGGTGCGGCTATGGCGGAGAACATCATGCGGGCGCTGTCCCGGTATGCGCCTGACCTGCTCCTGCTGCTGGCGCTGTATCTCCTGCTGCTGCGCCGCTGGGCGAGGCAGGGCGGGCGGCGCGTGTTCGTGTACACCGCGTTTTACGTCTATATGGCGGGCGTGCTGTGGGTGACGGTGCTGCCCCTTGTCTCCCTGCTGGGCGTACATCACCCCTATGTGCCCATGATCCTGGAGCCCTTCCGCGACCTGCGCGCCGGGTACGGCGACGCCGAGCGCCAGCTGCTCCTGAACGTGCTGATGACGGTACCCTTCGGCGTTCTCTGGCCGGTGGTGCGCCGGGGCAAGGCCGGGGTGCTGCGCACGGTGGGCGCGGCGTTTTTTATGAGCCTGTGCATTGAGCTGGTGCAGCCGCTGCTGCCCACGGCGCGGACGGCGGACATCACCGACCTGATCTGCAACACCGCCGGCGCCCTTGTGGGCTACGGGCTGTACCGCCCGTGGAAAAAGCACCTGCGGGCGTGGATGTGATAAATACACTGCCCCCGGCGAAGCCGGGGCAGACTGTCAAAAAACCTGCCCGGTCACAAGTATCGGAGGGAAGGATAGTGTGAAAGGGAACCGTCAGGGTTCCCTTTCGCGTTCAATCACCCGCCGCAGCGACCAAAATCGCAAAATAAAATACTGTTTTTTATTTTGCGATTTTGCAGGCAGCTTGTCAAAAAAGTCCGTTCGGACTTTTTTGACAAGCTGCCCCCGGCGAAGCCGGGGGCATTTCTTATCCTGCGGCGCATATACTGCTCCAAAAGGAGGAGTGACCATGGCACAGCTTGACCCCATCACATGGTTCCGCAGCGCCCACCCGGAGCAGGGCAGCCTACGGGTGCAGGTATCCGCCGCCCAGGGCATATTCCCCATCCCCGGCGCGGCGGTGGAGGTATACCGCGACTTCGGTGCGGTGCGGGAGACGTTCTACTCCGGCGTGACCGACAGCTCCGGCATTGCCGACAGGATACTGCTGCCGGCGCTGCCCGCGTCGCTGGGACTGTCGTCGGACACGGCGGGCATCAGCGGCACCGCCTATACCGTGGCGGTGAGCCACCCGGACTACCACTGTCCGGATCACCAGCAGGTGCTGGTGTTTCCCCGTATTGAGTCCGTGCTGGCAGTGACGCTGCCGCCGCAGCGAGAGGAGGGCTGAGCCGTGCCCTATCCTGTTGTTCCGGAGTACATCACCGTCCATCTGGGCGCGCCGGACGCCCCGGCGGAGAACGTCACCGTCACCTTTCCCCGCTATATCAAGGGCGTGGCCGCCAGCGAGATATACCCCACGTGGAACGAGAGCGCCATCCGCGCCAACGTGCTGGCGCAGATATCCGTGGCGCTGAACCGGGTCTATACGGAGTTCTACCGCAGCCGGGGCTATGACTTCGACATCACCAACAACACCCAGTACGATCAGGCATTCTCCCCCAATAAGGAGATGTTCGAGAACATCAACGCCATCGTGGACGATACGTTCAACAACTACATCGTCCGCCGGGGCAACGTGGAGCCGCTGTACGCCCAGTTCTGCGATGGCGTGCGAACCCAGTGCCGGGGGCTGTCTCAGTGGGGCAGCCAGGAGCTGGCGCAGCAGGGACGCACGCCCTACGAGATATTGCAGTACTACTACGGGCAGGACATCGACCTTGTGTACAACGCCCCGGTGGGGGACAGCATACCCTCCTATCCCGGACAGCCGCTGACCGTGGGCAGCGTGGGCGAGGATGTCCGCACCATCCAGCGGGAGCTGAACCGCATCCGCAAGAACTACCCGGCTCTCCCCGCCGTCGGAGAGACCGACGGCGTCTTCGGCGCGGACACCGCCGCCGCCGTCCGCGCCTTCCAGCGGATCTTCGGCCTGACGGAGGACGGCATTGTGGGCAAGGGCACATGGTATCGCATCAAGTCCGTCTACAACGGGGTCAAGAGCCTGTCGGAGGTCACCAGCGAGGGGCTGTCCCTCTCCGAAGCCCAGCGGCAGTTCCCCAAGGTGCTGCGGCGGGGCGACACCGGCATCGGCGTCCAGACCATCCGGTTCTATCTGGCGTTTCTGGGCTTCTTCCTGCCGGAGCTGCCGCCCATCCGCATCTCCGACGTGTTCGACGACGAGCTGCGGGACGCGGTGCTGGCCTTCCAGAGCACCTATGGCCTGACGGTGGACGGCGTGGTGGGGCGGAACACATGGAACGCCATCCGGAACGTCTATGAGCAGACGCTCTACCAGCTGCCGCCGGAGTACCAGACCTTCGCCCGGCAGATATACCCCGGCCGTTTTCTGGTGGAAGGCGACACCGGCGCGGAGGTGACGCTGCTTCAGACCCAGCTGAACCGGCTGGCGCAGCGGGACAGCGCCCTGCCCTCCGTGACGGCGGACGGTATCTTCGGCGCGGCCACCGCCGCCGCTGTCCGCGCCCTGCAAAACCGGCTGGGATATACCCCCACCGGCGCGGTAGGCCCCGTTCTGTGGTCGTATATCATCACCCAGGGCGCCGGCTACGGGGTGTTCTGAATAAGCACAAGCTCCTCCTCCGGCTTAGCCGGAGGAGGCGCTTTGCGTATCACTATTGCGTTCCTGTTTCTTCTGTCAGATTGTGCAGCCATTTACCGGAACGGCAGCGCAGCAGACCGATGATCATGCGTACCACCTGCTCCGACTGCGTCAGCAGGAACAGCACCGGCAGGGAGTTCACGCCCAGCACCAGCAGGCCGATATAGGCGGCGGGGATGCCCACCAGCCACACAAGACCGCTGTCCATGAACAGCAGGAACTTTGTGTCGCCGCCGGCGCGAATGGCGGACAGCAACACGGCGTTGAACATGCGGGTGGCGATGCGGATGTTGAACAGCCTCACCATCAGAACGGCCACGTCCACGGAGCTGTCCGGCAGCGCGAAGATGCTGACCACCGGCCGGGCGATCAGGATCATCACCGCGGACACCACGACAGAAAGCCCGATGGCCAGCGGGAACAGATACCGGATGATGGAGCGTGCCTTCTCCGACTCGCCCCGTCCCAGATGCTCGCCCAGCAGAATACCGCTGGCACTGCCCATGCCGTCGGCGATGGTGTGGGGAACCATGCCGATCTTATAGGCCACCTGATAGGCCTCCAGCATGGCGGTGCCCAGCATGCCGAACGCCTTCAGGTACATGGCGTCGCCCAGACCGAACACGATCTCGTTGCCGGCCATGGGGATCATGCGGCGAAATATGGGGCGCAGGAACGTGGACGGCCAGCGGAACAGCTCTCCGGCGAAGCCGAGGAACGGCTGGCGGGTGACAAAGGCGTAGGTCACATGCCCCGCCAGCCCGCAGAAGGTGGCAATGACGGTGGCGATGGCCGCGCCCCGCACGCCCAGCGCGGGAAGGCCCAGCTTTCCGAAGATCAGCAGATAGTTCAGCAGGGCGTTGAGGCAGTTGGTGGCCAGACCGAGGAGCATGGGAACCTTCGTGGTCTGCACGCTGCGGTACATGAACGTGTACCCGTTGATGAGCGCGGTGAAGAAGTAGGAAAAGGCGCTGATGGAGATGTACTGCTTCGCCAGCTCGATGAGCCGGGCGTCGTCGCTGAAAAAGGACAGGAACCATGTGCCGCCCAGCTTGGCCAGCAGAAAGAAGGCCAGCGCGATACACACGTTCAGCAGCAGCTGTAAGCCGAAGCAGCGCTTCAGGTTCCGCCGGTTCCCGGCACCGAAAAACTGGGAGGCGAATATCAGAATGCAGGAGTTGACGCCGAAACCCACCAGCATCAGCAGGTTGTCGATCTGCGTGGCTACCGTTACGGCACCCACACCGCCCACATGACTGACCATCATGGTGTCCAGAAAGGACGCACCCTGGTTCAGCGCCTGCTGCAAGCAGATGGGCAGCGCCAGACGCAGCGCTTTTTTGTAAAAGGACGGTGTGGAAAAATACGTTCCGATGATCCCGCTTTTCATAGCATCACCCTCTGCAAGCGTAGTAGGCGCACCGGTCAGACAATGGCGCCGCCGTGACAGTCGATGCCCACGATGGCATAGAAATCCTGTACATAGAGACGGCAGACGGCTTCGGTGCCCAGGTCATCATAGCATACCGGTTCTTTCTTGTAAATAGACTGAGCAGTCAGCGCTGCCGTTCCGCCGATGGTCAGCAGGTACACCGCGTGGTTCTTCACGATGGATTCCGCCACCTCCGGCGACCGCCGACCCTTGCCGATCATGCATTTCAGCCCGTGCTCCAGCAGGGCGGGGGTGTAGGGATCCATGCGGTAGCTGCTGGTGGGACCCGCGGGACCGATGACCTGTCCGGGGCGCGCCGGCGCGGGGCCCACATAGTAGATCGTCTCGCCATCCAGAGGGAAGGGGGTCGGCTCTCCGGCGGACAGGCAGGCGGCCAGCCGCTTATGGGCGGCGTCGCGGCCGGTGTAGAGCCAGCCGGTGAGCAGCACCTCGTCTCCGGCGCGGAGCGAGGCGATGGCCTCCGGGGTCAGGGGTAATGTCAGATGCTTCATGGCGTGTCCCTCCGTCATAGCGTCACGGTGCTGTGGCGGTAGGCGTGACAGCAGATATTCACGGCCACCGGCAGCCCGGCGATGTGGGTGGGGAATGTTTCAATATGGACGGCCAGTGCGGAGGTGCGTCCGCCCAGCCCGGCGGGGCCGATGTCCATGCCGTTGATGGCGTCCAGCAGTTCCTGCTCCATGTCCCGGTACTCCGGCAGGGGGTGGTGGCTGTCCAGCTCCCGCATCAGGGCGAATTTGGACAGCTGCGCGCACTTTTCAAAGGTGCCGCCGATGCCCACGCCCACCACGATGGGCGGGCAGGGGTTGGAACCCGCGTGGCGCACGGCGTCCAGCACGAAGGCCTTGACGCCCTCGGCGCCGTCGGCGGGCTTCAGCATTTTCACGGCGCTCATGTTCTCGCTGCCGAAGCCCTTGGGCGCGAAGGTCAGCGTCAGGCCGTCGCCCGCTGTCAGCTCGTAGTAGATGACAGCAGGGGTGTTGTCGCCGGTGTTGTCCCGGTGAAATACCGGGTCGGCCGCCACCGATTTGCGCAGATAGCCCTCCCGGTAGCCCTGCCGCACGCCTTCCTGAATGGCGTCCTCCAGCGAGCCGCCGGTGATGTGCACATCCTGCCCCAGCTGCACGCGGAACACGGCCATGCCCGTATCCTGACACATGGGCACGCACTGCTCCGCCGCCAGCTGATCGTTTTCGATAATGCGTCCCAGGATACTGGCGGCCAGAGGCCGCTCCTCCTGCGCACGGCAGCGCTCTAACTGCCGCAGTACCTCCGGGCTGATGCGGCAGTTGGCGTCAATAACCATGGCGGCCACGGCGCTCTGCACGGCGGCTGCGCTCAGCTCTCTCATGGCGCTCACTCCTTCACGTGTGCTTTTACGGCGTCCGCCACCACAGCGGCGATGGCCTTGTCAAAGATGCTGGGGATGATATGGTCGGGAGCCAGCTCCGCGGGGCTGACGCGCCCGGCGATGGCGTGGGCGGCGGAGATCATCATATCCTCGGTGATGCGGCGCGCCCGCGATTCCAGTGCCCCCTTGAAGATGCCGGGGAACACCAGAAGATTGTTGATCTGGTTGGGGAAGTCGCTGCGGCCGGTGGCCACGATATAGGCGCCCGCGTCCTTGGCTGCGTCCGGCATGATCTCCGGCGTGGGGTTGGACAAGGCGAAGATAATGGGCTTGTCTGCCATGGAGCGCACCATGTCCGGCGTAACGATGCCGGGGCCGGACACGCCGATGAACAGGTCGCACCCCACCATGGCGTCCGCCAGCGTGCCCTTGCACATGCTGCGGTTGGTGACGGCGGCGATGGCTTCCTTGGCGCTGTTCAGCCCCTCGCGGCCTGCGTAGATGGCGCCGCTGCGGTCGCAGAGCACGATGTCCTCCACGCCCGCCTTCAGCAGCAGGCGGCAGATGGAAATGCCGGCGGCGCCTGCACCGCTGATGACCGTCCGGATGGCGGACAGGGGCTTGCCGATGCACTTGGCGGCATTGATGAGGGAGGCCAGCACCACCACGGCGGTGCCGTGCTGGTCGTCGTGGAACACGGGGATGTCCAGCAGCTCGATGAGCCGCTGCTCGATCTCAAAGCACCGGGGCGCGGAGATGTCCTCCAGATTGATGCCGCCGAAGCCGGGGGCGATCAGCTGCACCGCCCGCACGATCTCGTCGGGATCCTTGGTGTCCAGGCAGATGGGGAAGGCGTCCACGCCGCCGAAGGTCTTGAACAGGCACGCCTTGCCCTCCATCACCGGCAGCGCGGCGGCGGGGCCGATGTCACCCAGACCCAGCACGGCGGTGCCGTCGGTAACGATGGCCACCATATTGCCCTTGGTGGTATAGGTGTACACGTCATCGGGATTTTTGGCGATCTCCCGGCACGGCTCCGCCACGCCGGGGGTGTAGGCCAGCGACAGGGAATCGGTGTCGCAGATCTCTACCTTGGGCACGACCTCCAGCTTTCCCCGGTGCTCCCGGTGCATTTCCAGTGTTCTTTCCTTGATGTTGTCCATAGGGGACTGCTCCTTTCCTCAGCGGCAGAGAGCCAGAAGTGCGCGAATGTCGCGCTCCTCCTCCAGCGCCATCAGGCGGCGGTAGAGCTCCTCTGCTTTTTCCTGCCCCAGAACGGGCAGGGCGCTCTTCATATATTTGTCGTGGATGCCCTGATCGGGGATGGGGTGCGTCAGGTGGCCGTCGGGGTATACGCGCTCCCGCGTCAGCACCCGGCCATCTACGGTGGTGATCCGCCCAAAGGCGGGGCCTACGCCCATATCGGTGGGCAGGTTGTCGTATTTCGGTTCGTTGTACATGCTGGTCAGCTGGATGATCCGCGCTATTTCGGGCTGACGGATCACGTCCTCCCGGTAGTTCACGGGCATGTTGTCCAGCCCGTTGAGATACAGCGCGATCTGGAAGCCGATGGAGAACTTGGCCTCCTCGCCGTCGCGGGGATAGGGCGTCACCAGCTCCCGCAGGGCGCTCTGGCTCAGGCCGATCTCGATCTTGGCGATGTCGGCGGGCTTCAGCTCGTTTTCCCGTATCAGCTCCGTCAGGGCGTCGATGGCGCGGTGGGTGCTGCTGCACGAGGGGTACAGCTTGATGGCAAAGCCGGGGGAGCACAGATCGTAGGGCGCGCCCAGCGTCCGGGCGAAATCGTCCCCGAAGGTGACGCCGTCAAACCCGGCGTATTCCCGCAGATAGCCCTCGTGTCCCTCCAGCGCGGAGGGGGAGGAGGTGATGCCGTGGCTGGCCATCTGCGCGGCCAGCACACCGTCGCCGGCGGTCTTGCCGATGTGAACGGATTTTGTGGACGTGCCGAAGTTCTCCCGCACGCCGGAGGCCATGGACGCGGCGATGCCCAGCGTGTTCCGCATGGTATCCCTGTCCTGCCCGTACAGATACCCGGCGCCTGCGGCGGCGCCCAGCACACCGGTGATGCTGCTGGCGTGCCAGCCCCGGCGGTGCAGCTCGGCGGCACAGATCCGCCCGATCTTGCACTCCACCTCCGTGGCCAGAATGAAGGCCTTCAGCACCTCCTCGCCGGAGGCCGCCCGCTCCTCGCCCGCGGCCAGCACACTGGGCAGCACGGCCACCGTGGGGTGGCCGAGGTTGGACGACGACGTGTCGTCCAGCTCCAGCTCGTGGCCGCTGATGCCGTTGAGGAAGGCGGCGTTGTTGGCGCTGACGGTACCCTTCAGCCCCACCAGCGTACAGCATCCGGGAGCATTATACACCGGCAGCAGCTGCTTGACAACATCGGTGCAGCTGCCTGCCAGCATCGCGCCCATGGTGTCCACGATGGAGCGCTTGGCCAGATAACGCACCTGCGGATCGAAGTCAGGCTTTCCGCAGATAAACGAAGAAAGGATCTCGCTGAGATACATATCAATTTCCTCCTGTCATGGGATCATGCGGCGAAGGCGTCGCCGCGTCGGTTTTGCCGGTAAGAGCCGGTGCGCCCCGCACGGAAAGAGTGCGGAGCGCACGGCGCTCTTGCCGTATGTGAGGAGAAAGGGAAAGTCGTTTCAGGCGCGGACAACGTCCTCGGCCATGGACACCAGTGTGTCCTCCACCGATTGCAGACGGGACTCCTCGGCCAGACGCCACACCTTCAGCTGCTCCACCTGCGCCTGACCGTTGTCGATGGTCTCCTGCACCCGTTCGGGGCTGGGGCCGCCGATGATGTGCCGGCGGGTGACGTTCTGCACGGGATCCAGCGCGTTGGTGATCAGCTCCTGCGGCATGTTCAGGTCGATGTCCAGCACCTCCTTGGCGGCGCGCGCCACCAGCGCGGTGTCGATCTGCGTGCAGGCAATGCCCTCGTCGTGGGCGATGACCACCAGCCGTCCCACGATTTTCTTGGCCGCGGAAAAGGACAGACCCATGCTGCGCACCATCTCGTCAGCCAGATCGGTCACGGTGCTGAATCCGTTGCGGACGACCTCCAGCGCACGGGGCACGTCCACCTCCAGATTGCGGATGATGCCCTCCAGCAGGAACGCGCTGTCGGTGATACGCTGCATGATCTCGAAGAACTGTCCCACCACCAGGCCGGGCTCCCGACCGTTTCCGGGGGGGTAGGCCTTCATGGTGTTGAACATGCTGGACAGCGTGCCGTACGTCCATTCACCGGAGTACCGCAGCGTCTCCAGCGCCACGGGGTTGCGCTTCTGGGGCATGATGGTGCTGTAGGAGCAGTAGGGCAGTGCCAGCCGGCTGATACCCACCTCGTTGAGGTTCCACAGCAGCAGGCTCTCGGTGACGCGGCCTACGTTGTTGATGAAGATGGCCATGGCGCAGGCCGGCTCGTAGGCGTAGTCCAGCGTGCTGGTGGCGTCCATGGAGTTGACCAGCATACCGTGGAAGCCCAGCAGCTCCGCCACCCGCTCGCGGCTGATGGGGAATCCGGTGGTAGCGACGGCGGCGGCACCCATGGGGCTGAGATCCACGTGCTCATAGGCGCGCATCAGCCGCTCCATGTCGCGCCCGAAGTTCTCGAAAGCGCTCATGTAGAAGTGCCCCAGCGTGATGGGCTGCGCCTGCTGGGAATGGTGGGTATAGGCGGGGATGATGGTGTTCTTGTGCACCTCTGCCTGTACCAGAAGCGTCTCCATCAGGAAGGTGATGGCCTCCATCTGCTCCAGCAGCTTCCGGCGGATGTACATTCTCTCAATGGCCGGGTTCATGTCGTTGCGGGAGCGGCCGGTGTGCATCTTGCCGCCCACCTGAATGCCCACCTGGGCGATGACCCACTCCTCCACGTTGGAGTACAGATCGGTCAGACCCGGCTTATGGGGCACGATGTCCGGCCCTTCCCGGCGCAGCTTCAGAACAGCGCCGAGGATCTGGGCGGCATCCTCCTGCGAGATGATGCCCTGTTCCTTCAGCATCAGCACATGTGCCAGATGATCCAGCAGCTGATAGGGGAAGGTCAGATGATCCTCCGCAATGGTGTTGGCGGCGTGCTGATCCAGAATCTTGATGTCTCGCCCCTCATAGGGCTTGTAGTAATCTTTGTTCATATAGACGATCCTTTGTAGTTCAAATGGTTCCGTTGGTTCCGAACGTGTGTTTCCGCGTCAGGCGGCCTTTTTTACGAACAGCTTGCAGCACAGGAAGTACAGCACCAGCGCCACGACGATGGCGATAGGCAGCGCGATGGCGGCGCTCATGTCGGCGAAGCCCACGATCAGATAGGTGATGAAGGAGCCTCCCGCGGCTACCAGTGCGTAAGGCAGCTGGGTCTTTACGTGCTCGATGTGGTTGCAGCCGGCGGCCATGGAGGACATGATGGTGGTGTCGGAGATGGGGGAGCAGTGGTCGCCGAACAGGCTGCCGCTGAGGACGGCTGCGATGACCAGCGGGAAATCCAGGCCGAAGCTATATGCCATGTTGATGCCGATGGGCAGCAGGATGGCCATGGTGCCCCAGGAGCTGCCGATGGCGAAGGAGATCACGGCACCGATGACGAACAGCAGGCCGGGAACCAGCGCGGGGCTGAGGGTGCCGGTGGTGGATTCCACGATGAAGGTGGAGGTGCCCAGCGTACCGCAGACGCTGCCCACGCCCCAGGCCACCACGATGACGGCCAGGATGGAGCCCATCTTCTGGATGCCGCCCACGAAGATATCAAACGCCTGCTGGAAGGTCATCAGCTTCTGCTTGACGATCATGATCAGGCAGGTGATGGCGGCCAGCAGATAACCGGAGGTCAGCGCGATACGGATCTTGGAGCCGGCGATGTTGTGGGTGGGCCAGCCCCAGCCGATGAACATGGCGAAGATCACGACGAACAGAACGATCAGGGGCAGCAGCATGTTCCACATGGAGACTTCTTTGTCGTCCTCCACAACGATGGCGTCCTCGGACTTCATCTGCTCCTCGGTCAGACCCTTCAGAGCCAGCTGCTCAGAGCGAGCCATGGGGCCGAAGTTCTTCTTGCTCAGGGCGATGGCCGGAATCAGGATCAGCGCCAGGATCGCGTAGAACTGATAGGGAATGGCCTGCATGAAGGTGCCCGCGTCGGAGCCCTCGATGCCTATTGCCTCATACTGGGTGGCGATGATGTTCATGACATACACGCCCCAGCCGGTGATGGGGATCAGAATGCAGACCGGGGAGGAGGTGGAGTCCAGAATGTAGGACAGCTTGGCACGGGAGACCTTCAGCTTGTCAAACACGGGGCGGAAGATGGGCCCCAGGATCAGGCTGTTGCCGGAGTCGGAGAAATAGATGGCCAGTCCGCCCAGCCAGCAGGCGAGCTGTGCGCTGACGGGCTTTGTCAGCTTGTTGGAGATCGCCCGGGCAAAGGCACGTGCGCCGCCGGATTTTTCTACCAATGCCACAAAGCCGCCGATGACGGCCATCAGGACAATGGTCTGGGCGTTGCTGCCGCTGGTCATATCCACGAACAGATAGTCACTGAACGTGGTTTGCAGCGCTGTCCAGGGGTTGCCGTAGGCCAGGATCAGGCAGCCGCTGAACAGACTGACGAACAGCGACAGAATGACGTTCTTGGTCAGAAAGGCCAAGGCCACCGCGAGGATAGGGGGGATCAGGGACCAGATACCGAAGTTAATATCCATGTGATTGTCTCTCCTTTTGATATAGGTTTGCAGCCGGCTGCGGCGGGCGTGGCTGTCTGTTTTACGCCGTGTGCCGTGAACCTGCCGTCGCCCTATTTTAGTAGCAAGTTTCGTGCCAGAATGTGCTGTCGGGTTTGCTGGATTTTTGACAAAGCATTTGTGCGATTTGCTGAAAAATATGGGCGATCACCGTGGCGTGGTGCGGCGAAATGGTGCGCCGGAGGGCCTGAATGAAAAGAGAGGGGTAGCTGCGTCGAAAATTCGACACAACTACCCCTGCTGGAAATATGTGGATATTCCCCGATAAAACCCACTGGAATCACGGCGGAACGCGGCGTGTGTCCGTTTTTCGACATGATTTGTCGAAAACTGGACGGTCAGCGCAGCCCCAGCTTGCTCATGCGGGAGTACAGCGTGGTGCGGGGGATCTGCAAAAGCGCTGCCGCCCTGTCTATGTTCCCCTTTGCCTCCTGCAAGGCCTGTCGGATCAAGCCGCGCTCATAGTCGGCCACGGCATCCCGCAGCGGCACATTGGGCACGCTGCGCGTATTCGCTCCGCCGGTGGCGGCGGGCGCGCCGGCGGGGGAGAAGAAGTACGCGGGGATATCCTCCACCCGCAGCTCCCGGCTGCCGTCGGTCAGATTCAGCGCGGCCTCAATGATGTGCTCCAGCTCACGGACGTTGCCCGGCCAGTGGTAGGTTTTCAGCAGCTCCATGGCCTCCGGACTGATGCCGTTGTTCTGCTTGCCCAGCTGCCGGTTGTAGCTGTCCAGAAAGTGCTGCGCCAGCAACTCAATGTCCTCCGGACGGCTGCGCAGCGGCGGTACGCGGATGTGGATGGCGTTGAGCCGGTAGAACAGATCCGGCAGCATCTCCTTGTTCTGCATCAGCTGCTCCGGCGACCGGTTCACGGAGGCCACGATGCGGATATCCACCTCTTTCGGCTTGGATGCGCCCAGCGCCATGACGGTTTTGGTGTCCAGCACCCGCAGCAGCTTCGATTGCAGCTTCAGCGGCATGGAGTTGATCTCGTCCAGATAGATGGTGCCGCCGCTGCACTCCTCGATCAGCCCCACCCGATCCTCCGCGCCGGTGAACGCGCCCCGGCGGGTGCCGAACAGCAGGCTTTCCAGAATGGACTCCGGCAGCGCGGCGCAGTTGATGGGCATGAACGTCTTATCCTTGCGGTAGCTGGCGTTGTGAATGGAGGACACCACTAACTCCTTACCGGTGCCCGTCTCACCGTAGACCAGCACGGAGGAGCTGCTGTTGGCAATGCGCTGGATGAGGCGGCGCACCTCCTGTATCTCCGGCGACTGCCCCACGATGTCCTCCAGCGTGTAGCGAGCGCCGGTGGCGGCGGGCGCGGAGCTTTCCTCACGGGCGCGCTGGACAGTCCGCCCGGAGCGCCCCATGTTGGTCACGTCACGGGACAGCTGCACGGAGCCCACAAACTGTCCCCGGCAGACGATGGGGATGGTCAGGTTGTTGGTCACGGACTTCTTGCCCAGATGGTTCCAGGCGATCTCCTGCTGGCGGTAGATGACGCCGTCGGTTTTCAGCGCGGCCAGCAGCGCACTGGATTGAAAGTTCTGGCCGGGGAATACCTCCAGCAGGTTCTTGCCCAGTGCCCACTGGTTGTCGGCGGCGTTCTCCTCGTCGGTGTAGCGGGGGTTGAACCGCTGTTTGGCGATGATGGTGCCGCTGTGGTCGATGATGGTCACGGAGTCCACAAAGTTGAAATTTTCATTTAGCCATTTCAATGCGTCGCTGCTGCTCATGGCCTGCTCCTCCTTCCGCGTGATCTCATGCCTGTTTCCGCTGGCAGGCGGGCGGTATGCCCATTTCCTGCCGGTATTTTGCCACCGTCCTGCGTGCGACGGATATCCCCTTCGCATCGAGCATGTCTGCGATCCGGCTGTCGCTCAGCGGCCTGTGGCCGTCCTCCGCCCGCATCAGAGCGCGTATCTCCATGCGCACGGCCTGCCCGGAAAAGCCGTTTACTTCACCGGAGAAAAAGTACCGCAGGGGAAATGTCCCCTGCCGGCATTGGAGGTACTTGTCCTTCACGCAGCGCCCCACTGTGGACTCGTGTACCTGCATTCGCTCCGCCGCCGCCCGCATGGTCATGGGGGTCAGATGCGCCGTCGCACCCTGAAAAAAGTCGCTCTGGGTCTGCAAGATCAGGTCGGCGCACCGCTGCAGCGTGCCCTGCCGCTTTTCCAGACAGGCCAGCATCCACTGTGCCTGCCGCAGCTTCTCCTTGAGATATTGCCGCACCTCGGCCTCGCCGGAGCTTTCCAGCAATTCCAGATACTGGCGGCTGACGGAGAACCGCGGCAGATACCGCTCGTTGAGCGCGGCCTGCCATTGGCCGTCTGCTTCCTCTATGATGACGTCCGGGATCACGTAGACCGGTTCATCGTCGGGCTGCTCGTTCCGGGCGGGGTATGGCTCCAGCTGCTGTATGATCTGACAGGCACGGCGCACCTCACTCTCCGGCAGCCGAAGCTGGCGGGCGATGGCGGCGTACTGCTTTTTGCCCAGCAGCGGAAGACAGTGGGTCACGATCTCCTCCGCCGCAGGTTCCCGCGGGCGGCGGCGCTGCAATTGCAGCAGCAGACATTCCTCCACGCTGCGGGCACCCACCCCGGCGGGCTCCAGCGATTGCAGCACGGCAAGCGCCCGGTCGATCAGCGCCGGGTCGATGCCCAGGTGCTGTATGGCCGCCATGTCCTCGCTGTCCAGATAGCCGTTGTCATCCAGCAGCTCCACCATGTAGCGGCACAGGGCGGCGGTGGGCTTGTCCAGCCGTCTGTGCTCCAGCTGCCCGGTGAGGCTGGCGGAGAGGGATGCCATGGCGCTGTCCCAGCACCCGGCTTCCGGGACGAAAGCGGCTGGCTCGCTGCTTCCGCGGGCATTGGTGCGGTGCTCTATCCGCTCCAGCAGGGGGTTTTCCTCGGCGGCGCGCTCCAGAAAGTGAGACAGCTCCTGGGCGGGCATCAGCAGCATCCGGGTGGCCTGCAGCAGCTGCGGCGATATCCGCAGCGCCTGCTTCGGCTCCAGCCGCAATTCCAGATCGGACATTCCCGCCACCTCCTACCGCATTTTTCCCAATTATATGAAAAGCCGCAGTAAAAGGCAAGCGGCATTTTGCGGCAATTAGCGAAAGCACCTCCTCCGGCCAGCCCGGAGGAGGCGCTTGTGCCTTAATAATCCGAATTCAGCCACGGCTTTTGCCCGTAGTGCAGCAGTCGGGATAGCTGCTGTGCCGCTTCGCCGTTGTCGGCGGAGGCGGCGCCCAGCCGCAGCATGCCCTCCAGCTGGCAGGAGCCCATCAGCAGCGACGCCAGATCCCCCTGACGGCAGGTGACAGTCACATCCGCCGCCGCGTCCGCGTCCGCCACCGCCCAGCGCCCGCCGGAGAAAGCGATGCGCAGACAGCGCCCGCTGTCCGCCAGCTCGTCCCGGTAGCGGAACGCCGCCGTCAGCGTCCCCGCCGGGAAGGGGCGGTACGCCGTCCGGCGCACGAATTCCTCGCCGTCCACCAGCTTGAACATGGTGCCCACAGCGGACACATTCGTTTGCAGAAAGCCGTAGTCGATGTAGTTCTTCGACACGTCCTGCGGGTCGTCCAGCAGGTGGTGGAAGTCCTCCTCGCCGGTGCGCAGGATAACGGTCTGCGCCAGATCCGACTGCATGTTCAGGCCGCCCAGCAGCCCCCGCAGGATCGCGCCGTCCTCGTAGACCAGCTCCTCCACGCTGAGCCGATTCTGGGTGTAGTTGCTGTCGCTGGCGCTCTCGAAGCGGTACGCCGCGTAGCCCCGCAGCACGCCGCCGTCGTACCAGCCCAGCCGACGCACCTGAATGTCGCCCCGCGCGCCGCGTATCTCCTCGTCGAATTTCTCCACCATGCCGTGGTTCCGCGCCGCAAAGCGGCGGTGGCACGCCAGCGCCGCGTCGAAATCCTCCGGCTGCATCAGCCGCAGGTGCGCCAGCGCCGCCGCATCCGGGCGGGGCAGCGCCGCCGTGGGCAGGTGATACTCGTATAGCTTCCCGGCGAAGCCGTAGCCCATCTGCCGGTAAAAGCCGATGCGGAAGGGCAGCAGCAGCGTGAGAAGCGCGCCGCTGCGCCGGGCGTAGTCCTCAAAATACCGCACCATCGCCAACGCTGCGCCCTTCCGCTTGTGCAGCGGGTGTACCTCCAGCGCCATCAGGCCGCAGGCGGGCTGCATCGCGCCGAAGATGTTCATGGAGAACAGGATGAGCTTCATGGTGGCGATCAGCACGCCGTCCTCGAAAAGACCCATCGTCCGGGTCTGGGTGTCCTCCCGCAGCTCGGTGAGGTGCTTTTCCCGGTAGTGGGCGCGGCACTCCTCGTCCAGCGACTTGTAGGCCGGGTAGGAGTTGAGATAGATGTCCAGATACGGCTCCACGTCCGCCTCCGTCAGCGGGCGGACAGCCCAATTGCGCCGGTCAGCCTTGTGTTCCATATACGCCGCTCCTTTCGCATGGATATATGCACTCATAGTAACACAGTCCGGCGGGAAAGGGAAGGAAAACCTGCGGTGCGCCGCCGGGAGGAGGGAAATAATTTCCAACATCTGGAAGTCCCTCCTCTGCGTGGCATAGGGGCGGATTTGTGCATAATGCATATAGTGCTGGATTGTGCGATATGATGATGTTTTTAGGGAAACCCCTGTTGACTTCTGCGGTAGGCTTTGCTAGAATGTGCCCATCACTTTTGAAGCGAAGGAGGCGGCCACGATGACCAAGATGATGAACCGCAAGATGAACAAGACCATGACCGCCGCCTGCGCCGGCGCTGCCTTCTGCTGCGCCTGTGCCGCTTCTCATACTGTCATTCTGTCCGTGCTGGGCGCCATTATTATGGCGTCCATTATTATTTGCGCTCTGGTACTGGTACTGCTGGTACTGGCCGCCTCCGCACATACGCCATTGGCACGGATCACCGCATGACACGCTGACACCTGATACAGCGAAGCGGCTCCGCCATTGGCGGAGCCGCTTTTTTGTATACCTCCGGCGACGGAGAGTTCTTTACCAAACCAACGAAAAGGAGAACAAAAACATGAAAAAGAGAGTATTTGCTATGTTGATGGCCGCTGTGATGGCGTTCAGCCTCGTGGCCTGCGGCAACAAGACCGATAACGGCGGCGGCGATGCCGCCGATACCGCCGAGACGATCAAGCTGGGCGGCGTGGGCCCCCTGACCGGCGGCTACGCCAACTACGGCCTGTCCGTACAGCACGGCGCGGAGCTGGCTGCCAAGGAGATCAACGCTGCCGGCGGCGTCAACGGTAAGCAGATGGAGGTCAACTTCCAGGATTCTCAGGGTGACCCGGAGAGTGCTGTGGCGGCCTACGGCAAGCTGATGGACTGGGGCATGAATGTGTGTCTGGGCGGCGTGCTGTCCGGTGAGACGGCCTCCGTGGTGGCGGCGGCCAAGGCCGACGACATGTTCATCATGGAGACCACCGGCTCCGCCGACAAGTGCATCGACGGCAACGACAAGGCGTTCCGCATCTGCTTCTACGATTCCTATCAGGGCACGGCTGCTGCGGACTATCTGAAGGACAACGCGCTGGCCGATGAGGTAGGCGTGTTCTATCAGAGCGATAACGACTACTCCGCCGGCCTGTACAGCGCCTTTACCGCCGAGTGCGAAAAGACCGGCGTGACCATCAAGGAGACGCAGACCTTCACCGCCGCCACCGCCACCGATTTCTCTACGCAGGTGAACGCGCTGGTCAATTCCGGCGTCAAGGTGGTGTTTATCCCCATCTACGCAGAGGAGGCCTCCACCTTCCTGACCCAGGCCAAGGGCAAGTTCGCAGAGGATGTGTACTTCTTCGGCGCTGACGGTCTGGACGGCATCCTGGGCAAGGTGAGCCAGGATGTGACCATCGCGGACAACGTGCTGATGATGACCCCCTTCGCGGCGGATTCCGCCGATCCCAAGGTACAGGCCTTTGTCAAGGCGTATGAGGAGGCCTACGGCGCTACTCCTGACCAGTTCGCCGCTGACGCCTATGACGCTGTGTACACCGTCAAGGCCGCTGTGGAGGCCGCTAACGGCAGCACCTCCGGTACGGATCTGGCCGCTGTGATGACCTCCCTGACCGTGGAGGGCGTCACCGGCACCATGACGTGGAACGCCGACGGCAACACCAACAAGGCCGCCAGCGCCATCCTCTACAAGAACGGCGTGGGCGCTCTGTTCGGCCAGAACGCCGCTGAGAGCACCGAGAACACCGAAAGCACCGAGAACACCGAAAGCACCGAGAACACCGATACCGCGGAATAAAACGCTTTATTCTACCTACCTCACATAAGCCTCTCCGTCCTCCCGGCTTCGCGCCGGGAGGACGAGCCGGGGGCGACGCAAAGGAATGACGACTATGACGAATCTGATACAAACCTTAATAAGCGGGCTGAGCCTGGGGAGCATCTACGCGCTGATCGCGCTGGGCTACACCATGGTCTACGGCATCGCCAAAATGCTGAATTTCGCCCACGGCGACGTGATCATGGTGGGCGCATACAGCGGCATTGTGGCGGTGGCGCAGATGGGATTGTCCCCGTGGGTGACGGTGCTCGTCAGCATCGCGGTATGCGCGGTGCTGGGCGTGGTCATCGAATTCTGCGCCTATAAGCCCCTGCGCCAGGCGGCGCCGCTGAGCGTGCTCATCACGGCCATTGGCGTCAGCTACCTTTTGCAGAATGCGGCGCTGCTGATCTTCGGGTCGCAGCAGATGGCCTACCCCACGCTGGTAAAGCTGCCCGGCTTCACCGTGGGCGGCGTGCATGTGGACGGCATCACCGTGCTGACGCTGGCGGTGACGGCGGCGCTGATGATAGCGCTGACGCTGTTCATCGACAAAACGAAGCTGGGCAAGGCCATGCGCGCCGTGTCCGAGGATAAGAACGCCGCCACCCTGATGGGCATCAGTGTGGACAGGACCATCACCCTGACGTTCGCCATAGGCTCGGCGCTGGCGGCCTTCGCCAGTATGTTCTATGGGATGACCTATGTGTATATCAAGCCCACCACCGGCGCCATGCCCGGCATCAAGGCATTCACGGCGGCGGTGTTCGGCGGTATCGGCTCTATCCCCGGCGCTATGCTGGGCGGTATCCTGCTGGGATTGATCGAGCAGCTGTCCAAGACGTATATCTCCACCCTGTGGGCGGACGCTATCGTGTTCGCCGTGCTGGTGGTGGTGCTGGTGGTGAAGCCCACCGGTCTGCTGGGCAAGCCCATGCAGGAGAAGGTGTGAGGTGAAGGAAATGCAATTGACACAGGCGAAAAGACGGCGGGGCGACCTGCTGACAGCGGCGGCGGTGGCCGCGCTGCTGGCGGTGATGTCCGTGCTGCTGTATACCGGGAGCCTGACCCGGCAGGTGACAAATATGCTGGTGCCCACGGCGGTGTATATCGTCATGGCGGTGTCGCTGAATCTGGTGGTGGGACTGCTGGGCGAGCTGAGTCTGGGACACGCGGGCTTCATGTCCGTGGGACTGTTCTCCGGCTGCCTGGTATCCATCGCGCTGGCGAATACGGCGCTGCCGCTGGCGGTGCGTCTGCCGGTGAGCATGCTGGCGGGCGGCCTGGTGGCGGCGGTGTTCGGCCTGCTGGTGGGACTGCCCGCCCTGCGGCTGCGGGGCGACTATCTGGCCATCGTGACGCTGGCCTGCGGCGAGATCATCAAGAATGTCATCACCAATCTGAACTTCACCGGCGGCGCACTGGGACTGAACACCACCGCTATCTACGCCGGAGCGAAGGAGCTGCTGCCCTACGGTGCGGTGCTGGTGCTGCTGACGGTGGCGGTGATGCTGAACCTGAAGCGCTCCAAGTACGGCCGGGCGATCATGGCCATCCGGGATAACCGCATCGCGGCGGAGTCCGTGGGACTGAACGTCACCTGGTACAAGCTGGCGGTGTTCGTCATCGCGGCGTTTTTCGCCGGGTGCGCCGGCGTGCTGTATGGCCACTCGCTGGCCAATATCAAGGCGGCTGCCTTTGACTACAACATGTCCATCGAGATACTGGTCATCGTGGTGCTGGGCGGTATGGGCAGCGTGCCCGGCTCCATCGTGTCGGCCATCGTGCTGACGGTGCTGCCGGAGGCGCTGCGCGAGGTGGCGGATTACCGTATGCTGGTGTACGCCATCGTGCTGATCCTGGTGATGCAGGCCACCAACAACCCCACCATGAAGCGGTTTTTCGGCTCTGTCCGTGAGAAGCTGACACCGAAGAGGAAGGAGCGTGCGGCGCTGTGACAACAAAAGCCAAGCTGGTAAAGCGTACCACCTCCGTGCTGCTGCCGGAGCGGGACATCGACAAATCCCCGGTGCTGGAGTGCGTGGGGCTGGGCGTGACCTTCGGCGGCCTGAAGGCCGTGGAGGACTTTGACCTGACCATCGGCCGCACGGAGATCGCCGGGCTCATCGGACCCAACGGCGCGGGCAAGACCACGGTGTTCAACCTGCTGACCAAGGTGTATCAGCCCACGGCGGGGGCAATCCTGCTGGACGGCAAGGACACCCACAGCATGACCACGGCGCAGGTGAACCGGGCGGGCATCGCCCGGACGTTCCAGAACATCCGCCTGTTCAACGACCTGACGGTGGCGGAAAACCTGATGGTGGCCATGAACGACTCCGTGCGCTACGGGCTGGCGGGCAGCATCCTGCACTTCCCCCGGTACGCACGGGAGGAGCGCATCGCCAGGGAACGCACCGAGGAGCTGCTGAGCATCTTCCACATGGAGGATCACGCCGACGAGCGGGCAGGCTCCCTGCCCTACGGCGCCCAGCGGCGGCTGGAGATCCTGCGGGCGCTGGCGTCCAACCCATGCCTGCTGCTGCTGGACGAGCCGGCGGCGGGCATGAACCCCTCGGAGACGGCGGAGCTGATGGAAAATATCCGCAAGATACGGGATACGTTCCAGATCGCCGTGCTGCTGATCGAGCACGACATGAATCTGGTCATGAACATCTGCGAGGGCATCTGCGTGCTGAACTTCGGCC